>ERZ1669250.3-NODE-3-length-167020-cov-14.957758_pt1 | contig 167020 bp, 173 predicted proteins | sample MGYA00579295_ERZ1669250 | MGnify/ENA primary metagenome ERZ1669250 (study PRJEB41166, sample SAMN08046056) | hot springs metagenome | biome: hot spring; feature: acid hot spring; material: thermophilic sediment; isolation source: thermophilic sediment from acid...
TTTTTATGTCTTTTCAATAAAAAGCGGAGATAAGCGAAAAATATATAATCAAGAAGTAATCGATGAGATAAAAAACGAGATCAAAAAACTGCAAGATTTATTATAGGAAAGGAGTTTTACTATGGCTCTGAAGATAAGAACGATTGAAAAAACGGATGTCGATGGGTTTTACGAATTGAGAAACTGTCCTAACGCGAGTGCGAACACGCTTGCGATGCCTTTTACATCGAAAGAAAATGCCGCGAAGATGGTAAGCAGAATGACAGAGGAAGAAGACTCAATTACTCTTGTTGCCGAATTGGACGGCAAACTTGTCGGATCTGCGGGATTGAATGTTTTCAAGGGCAGAAGGCGCCATTGTGCTGCTTTGGGAATATCCGTTCACGATGATTACCAGCACAAAGGCATAGGGACTGCTCTCATGAAAGCATTAATAGATCTTGCCGATAACTGGTACAATCTCAAAAGAATAGAATTAGAAGTTTACACCGACAACGAAATAGCGATAAATATGTACAAGAAATTCGGATTCACAATAGAAGGCACGCTCAAATGTTATGCCATAAGAAACGGAGAATATATCGACGCTTATTTGATGGCCCGTGTGAGACCATGAAAAATCATTTTTTTGCTATAAAATGCAGATGCATTGCCTGATCCACAAGTAATGGATCTTTCATGTATTTCATTTCATTTTCGACGATCTCGTTGAATTTCGAATGAAGGCTTTCTTCGTAAGGCCCGAAGAGAATTATTCCGGATATTTCCAAAACTTTGAATTTGTGATCTTCGAGAATCTTAGAAAGTGTCTTAGATGTGAAAAGCCTTGTTTTGAATGTCCTTTTTTCAGCCGGATCTCCTATGAAAATGACCGGATTCCTTTCGATGGCATCGATCTGTTTAAATTCTCCTCTTCTTGAAAGATCTTTGATGAAGAAATATTTCGAATCAACCGTTCCTGCAAAGATACCGCCATTCTTTAATGCTTTGTGAATCCTTTTAAGTCCTTCGTCCGGATCGTCTAAATAACTCAAAACATCTCCTTGGGCATTTACAAGATCGAATTTATCGGAAAAGTTCATATCTTCGGCCGTGCTTTGAACAAAGTTTATTTTCTTCAAAAGATCATCCGGAATCTTTTCTTTCATGACATCGATCATCGCTTTTGAAGGCTCGACTGCCGTAACTTTCATTCCCGCTTTGGCAAAGTAAATTGTCCATCTTCCCGTCCCTGCTCCAAGATCCATGACAGACGAATGTTCTGCCACGACCATTTCAAGAATGCGTCGTATTATCTCATGGTGGACATTCCATGTAATGTCTTCGTACATTTCATCATATTTTTTTGCTATCTGTTCGTAAAACTCGTATGACTTTGCCATTTTTTACCACTTCATTTGGATAACCTTTATTTTGATTTTAGCACGTGTCGAATGAGAGGGTGTATCATATAGATGAATCCATCACAAGCTGGGGGCGATAAGATGAGAGTCGGAATCATAGGAGCGGGTGGAATCGGAACAGTTCACGCCAATTGCTACAAAAATATCCCCGATGCAAAGGTTGTTGCCGTAGCGGACATAATACCGGAAAGGTCAAAGAAACTCGCAGATATCTTCGGAGTGGATCCTTATGACAACGCCGAGGATGTGATCAAAAGAAAGGATATAGACGTTATCGACGTATGCGTGCCGACCTATCTTCACAGTGAATTCGTGATAAAAGCGGCCAGTGCAAAAAAGCATGTGCTTTGTGAAAAACCCATGGCATTAACCTATGAAGATGGTCTTAAGATGATCGAGGCCGCCTCAAAGAATGATGTTAAGTTCATGATAGCCCACGTTTTGAGGTTCTTTCCCGAATACATAAAGGCACGTGAAATCATTAATTCGGGCTCTATTGGCCTTCCAAAGGTGGTAAGGACCTACAGAGGAGGACCAAATCCCGCCATAGTTAGGGAATGGTACGGTTATCATGACAAAAGTGGAGGATCGATTCAAGATTCTTTGATCCACGACATAGATTTTCTCACATGGACCTTTGGTCCTGTCAGAGAAGTTTACACGCGCGGGAATGTCTTTAAACGGAAAGAGCCATTCGATCCGGAATACGATCTTGTAATGATGGAATTCGAAAACGGCATTATCGCCCATCTGGTCTCAGACTGGTCTGGAAATCAAAGAACCCAGTTTGGTGCGAAGATAGAGATAGCAGGGACAGATGGCCTAGTTGAATTCACCAGTTTTAACTCCATTCCTTTGAAGTTAAATCTTTTCGAAGAAAATAAAGGCAAAGCCGAGAGTGTTTCTATTCCGGAAAGTCCACTTTCTCCCGACATAGAGCCTTATACACGCGAAATAAGGGAGTTTCTTGAATCTGTCGAAAAAGATTCACAAATTCCCGTTCCCGCCCACGATGCGCTTTACGCGCTGAAAGTTGCCCTGACCTGCATAGAATCGATGAGGGTGAATAAACCTCTGGAGGTGAAATTATGAAGATCGGAATTTTGAGTTGCGATCACATGCACGCGGAAAGTTACGTTGAATCTTTGAAGCGCATAGAAAAGGTTGAAATAGCGGGGATAGCGGAAGAGAATGAAAAGAAGGGAAAAGATTTTGCCCAAAGGCATGGTATAAAGTATTTCAGAAATTACGAAGATATCCTTTCTGACAAATCCGTCGATGCCGTTGTGATATGTTCCGCAAATGCAAAGCATGCGAAGATGACGATAGATTCGGCGCGCGCGCAAAAACACGTCATAGTCGAAAAGCCAATCGCGACGACAATTGAAGACGCCCAAAATATGATAGATGCCTGCAGGGAAAACAAAGTCAAACTCATGGTCTCCTTTCCGGTAAGATACGCGCCTCCAGTAAGGAGAATGAAGGAAATAATAAATGAAGGAAAACTCGGAGAGATAATCGGGATAAGTGCGACGAATCATGGAACGATGCCGGGAGGATGGTTCACAGACAAAACGCTTTCCGGAGGAGGAGCCATAATTGATCACACAGTTCACGTTGTGGATATCCTAAGATGGACTTTTAAATCCGAGGTAAAAGAAGTATACGCAAAGATGGGGACATTGATCCACGACATACCCGTTGAAGACTGCGGCCTAATATCGATGAAGTTCAAAAATGAGATCTTTGCAACTTTAGACGCATCATGGTCAAGACCGAAATCCTTTCCGACGTGGGGAGATGTGACCTTTGAGATAGCCGGCACAAAAGGGTCGATGAGTGTCGATGCGTTTGCCCAGCATGGAATCATGTACTCGGACAGAATTCAATACAGCAAATACGTCTACTGGGGAGATGATATGGATTACCTCATGCTCAAAGACTTTGTGAAGTGCATCGAAGACGATCTTCAAGAGCCTGTAACAGGCAAAGACGGACTCGAAGCGCTTAGAGTCGCTTTGATGGCTTACGAATCCGTAAAGAAGGGCAAGGTGATAAAGTCGTGAAAAAAGGCATAAACTGCTGGACCTTTCCTGCAAATTACACCGTAAAGGAATGCATAGAAAATGCGAAAAAGGCCGGATACGACGGAATAGAGATAAATATGGAAGAAGAAAAGAAGGACACTCCTTCATTGAGAATTGATTCGACAAAAGATGAGATCGAAGAGATTTTTAAAATGTCCAGATCGAATAACGTACCGATCTCAAGTGTTGCCACAGCGCTTCACTGGAAATACCCTCTTACCGACGATGATGAAAGTGTAAGAAACAAAGGAATCGAAATCGTAGAGAAGATGATAGAGGCCGCAAAGATACTTCATACAGATGCCATTCTTGTAGTTCCGGGAGTTGTTAACGAAGATGTCTCTTACTCCAAAGCGTACAAAAGGTCTCAGGAGGCATTAAAAGCCCTTTCAAAGAAGGCCGAAGAAGCAAAGGTTTGCATAGGGATAGAAAATGTGTGGAACAAATTTCTTCTAAGTCCGCTCGAGATGAGGAAATTCATAGACGAGATAGGAAGTCCTTACGTGAGATTTTATTTCGATGTTGGCAACGTGCTTGCTTTTTCTTATCCTGAGCACTGGATAGAGGTGCTCGGCGATTACATAGTAAGAGTCCATATAAAAGATTTCGACACGTCGATAGGAAACATTCAGGGCTTTAAGAACCTTTTCGAAGGAGATGTGAACTGGAAGGCAGTGATAAAGGCTTTAAGAAAGGCAAATTACGATGGATATTTGACGGCCGAATTAAGCCCTTACAGGACGCATCCCGAAATGCTTGCGTACGATACGTCAAAAAAACTTGATATTTTAAATAGAATGTGATATGGAGGTATGAAATGAACTACAGAATGATCGAAGAAATCCATGAAACACCAAAGGTGATAGAGCGTCTCATTTCAAATGAAGGCCAAAAGATAGAGGAAATCGCGAAGATTTTCAAAAGAATATCTCCCGATGTTATGATAGCGGCGGGGCGCGGAACATCTGACAATGCCTGTATTTACGGCCAATACCTTTTCGAATCCGAAATCGGCATACCCGTAGCGCTTGCCCTCGGATCTCTCTACACGCATTACAAAAAAACGCCAAATCTTAAGAATGGGGTCGTGATGGGCATATCCCAGTCGGGAGAAACCGAAGATGTTTGCGAGATACTAAGGCAATCTGTAAATCAAGGAACCTTTACATTTGGAATAACGAACCATTCAGAGAGCACAATGACAAAACTTCTTGGGAATAACACGATCTTCATGAATGCCGGAATTGAAAAAAGTGTGGCCGCGACAAAGACATTCAGCGCTTCCATGGCCGGTGTGCTTTTACTTGTATACGCGATAAAGGAGAAAAAATTCGAGATCGATGATCTTAAATCCATGTACGATGAGATCTTCGATCGGGAGGAAGAAATACGAAACCTTGCCCAGAGATATTCATTTGCAAGAGATCTGGTTATAATAGGCACAGGTTTTAACTATCCCGTGGCACTCGAGAGCGCGCTCAAGTTGAAGGAAACGTGTTATATAAGTGCACAAGGGCTCTCTTCGGTCGATCTTGTCCACGGCCCTCTTGCGATGTTAGATCCAGACATTCCAGTTTTGATCTTTGCACCGGATGACTCTACGATCGAATTAAGCGCAAAAGTTGTGGACAGGATAAAAGAAACTGGATCGCACACCTTTATCGTTTCAGACAACGATGAACTCTTGAGAAAGGGCGATCTTTCATTCAAGATACTCCCGTCAAAAAGAGAATTGTATCCATTTGAAAATGCGCTTTTCATCCAGTTGTTCGCCTTCAATCTTTCGATTTCTAAAGGTTTGAATCCCGATCTTCCGAGATTTTTACATAAAGTTAGCAAAATATGAGAGGTGATTAAGATGAGAACGATAGAAATAGCAAATGGCGAGATAAGATCTTCCGAAATCGCGCTTGGATGTATGAGAATTGCGGACATGTCTGTAAAAGATGTCTCAAAGTTGATAAACACCGCCCTTGAAGAAGGCATAAATTTCTTCGATCATGCGGACATTTACGGTGGCGGAAAATCAGAAGAACTCTTTGGCACAGCGCTCAAAGAGATGAAAGGAGTAAGAGAGAAGATATTCATTCAGACGAAATGCGGAATAAGAGATGGATACTACGACTTTTCAAGGGATCATATTCTTGAAGCCGTTGATGGCAGTCTGAAACGTTTGAAGACCGATTACATAGACGTACTTTTGCTCCACAGGCCCGATGCGCTCGTCGAGCCAGAAGAAGTTGCAGAGGCCTTTTCCATATTGCACGCGAGCGGTAAGATAAGGAACTTTGGAGTGAGCAATCACAATCCAATGCAGATAGAATTGTTAAGCCAGTATTTAAATCAAAGAATAATCGTGAATCAATTGCAACTCAGCATCACAAACACGGGTATGATAGATGCGGGATTAAACGTTAACATGCAAATCGACAAATCTGTCGATCGTGACGGAAGTGTGCTCGATTATTGCCGGCTTAACGGCATCACAATTCAGGCATGGTCTCCATTCCAGTACGGATTTTTCGAAGGTACTTTTTTGGATAACCCGAAATTCAAAACTCTCAACGATGAAATGGACAAAGTGGCAAAGAAATACGATGTTCCCAAAAGTGCCATACCGATAGCGTGGATATTGAGACATCCGGCAAAGATACAGCCTATTGTCGGCACGACAAATCCAAAACATCTTAAAGAAATATGTCAGGCATCTAATGTCAATCTGACAAGAAGGGAATGGTACGATCTTTACAAAGCAGCGGGAAATAAATTGCCTTAAGATTGACCTGAATTTCTCTTTGTTCTCAAAAGAGATGTGTACGATCCTATAAGGCTAAGCATCCCAGAAAGGATCATTATAATTCTAAATCCATTCTCAAAGGCCGAGGGATCGATCTTGGATTTAACTGTACCAGAGAACATTTGAAGTAAAATTGAATGGGGAAGGCTAACAGAAAGTATGGCGCTCGCGAGAGCAAGACTTAACAGTTGACCTGTGAATCTCATTGTGCCGAGCGTTCCAGAAGCGACGCCAACCTTTTTTGGACTGACAGATCCCATAACTGAATTTGTGTTTGGGGCCGAAAACAGGCCAAATCCAACTCCAAGAATTCCGAGGGGGATTGCCATTGAGGCAATTCCGTCCTTTGGGCCGGCAAAAGCCAAAATAAAGAATGCAACTGCTATTACAAGCATTCCGGCAGAGGCTATGCCGCGAGATCCATATTTGTCAGAGAGTTTTCCGCTTATTGGAGAAAAGATTACCATTAAAACAGGCTCGATCATCAAAAGAATTCCTGCTAAAAATGGCGGATAGCCAATTACCATTTGCAAAAATATTGAAAAAACAAACGTTATAGAAAAAGTACTTACGTAATTCAAAAATGCCGTGAAATTTGCCGCCGCAAAGGTCCTATTGGCCGTAAAAAGAGATATGTCTAACATCGGACTTTCCGTCCGCCTTTCGTAAAAGACGAACACAACTATTAGCACAAGACCGATGGAAAGTAGATAAACAGTGCTTGTAAAATCATATATCTGGCCCAAACTAAGGTAAAGCACAATTGAAAAGATACTTCCTGTAAAGATCAAAGAACCTACCACATCGATCTTCTCTTTTTTCTTTATTTCATCGATCTTAGATTCTTTCATATAAACAAAGGTAAGAATTAGAGCACCGATCGCTATTGGAATATTGACTAAAAAAATAGCCTGCCATGGAAAAAATTGGGTTAATATTCCTCCAAGAACCGGTGCCATGGTTAATCCCAAGTAAACAGACATTGCATTTATGCCAAGCGCCCATCCCCTTCTTTCTTTTGGATAAACGATGCTTATTATGGCGGTGGCATTTGTGCCTATTAAAGCGCCTCCAAATCCCATTACAAAACTCGATAATATCAAAAAGTAAATGTTGCCAGCGATCAATGCGAGCAAGGTTCCGATCGAGAAGATGATAAATCCTATCCTGTAAAATCTAATCCTTCCATACATGTCGGACAGGCGACCGAGGAGAATCATAAAGGTGGGAAGGGCTATAAGGTAAGCCATAGGTATCCATACAATATCGGTAAAATTCGAATGGAAGGTACCTGCTATCTTTGGAACGGCAAAACTTATCAAACTGCTCGTAAAAGGAGTCAAAAACGATCCCAAAGAGGTTACAAAGAGAACTTTTGCCTTATAGTCCTTTACCATCAAATTCTCCTCAGAATCCTCACCGTCTCAATTGAATTGACTCTTTATGGCAAGGTACATTCCGTACCATGCAACAAGTGCCGTTGCAATACCTTCATATCCCGCTATCGTTGTAAAGATCTTGCTACCCGTATACTGGGCTATATCGAGTAAGAGAAAAAGAAAAAAGACAAGAATGAAGATCGATATAGTCGTTTTGTCACCGGTTTTAAAAGAAACAATCGACATTATGGCACTGAAAATAGTCCACGAAACAAAGGTTATGCCAAGAATTGGCCCAAGATCATTCCCGCTCATAAGATGGAGTGCAGGAGTATACATCAGGAATGAAAAGGCCATCCAGAAGGCGCCGTACCCTGTAAATGCGGTCATTCCGAAGGTATTACCTGTTTTGAATTCAAAAAGTCCCGCAATGAATTGGGTAAGGCCTCCATAAAAAATTCCAAGCGGCAATGCCGCAAGTAAAGCCTGCGGGACAAGACCTGCGTTCGCAACATTTAGAATGAACGTTGTCAAAGCAAATCCTCCCAATCCTACTGCGCCCGGGTTAGAAAATTTTTCTTCTTTCATTTTTTCCTCCATAATTGAATTTAAAAGGCATCATAAAATTATATTCCTTAATTTGTGAATTTTATAAGATCATTATAAAAAAAGATGATCCAAATGGATCATCTTCGCAAAATTGATATACTTAAATATTTTCAGTTTCAACCAAATTTGTCTTGCCTGCCTCTTCTATCGCAACTTCAAGGTCCTCAGTTTTGTGGCCTGCCCTAAGTGCGAGAAAATATATAACGAGATAAACTCCAATCATAAGAACCGTATCCCACGGGAATGGTATAAGTGTATTCATTCCAAAAGCACCAAAGTAAGATACTACTTCCGTTGCAAAAAACATTCCAAATAGCCAATACGAACTTGTGAAAAGTGTCTTGTATTTTTGCGAAACCTTCGATGCCGTAAGAGCCGTAAAGGTGAACCAAAGGGCGGCCATCAAAGCAAGTCCTGTCAGAAAGGCGATTGTTTTTGTGACAGTCTGTTCTTTAGACGCCGGGTAAAGTACGAAAAGATAGTTAAAAACAAGAATGAATCCAGTTATAACGAATTCGACTACTCCGACTGTGTAGGCAAATTTTTTGGAAAGGCCAAGTTTTTGAGGAGCGTACAAAAAGTAAAAGACAGGCACTCCAAGCAAAACGGTATAAAATACCATTGTAAGTGTTGAAATGCCGGACCAATACATTATAAGTGCCCCGGCAACGAAGCCTATCGGGGATATTATAGAGGCATAAGGCAATTTGAAAGGCCTCTGAAGATTGGGAGCGTACTTTCTAAAGGTCATGAGCATGACAGGACCCATAAGATATGTTAGCACCATTGAACTTGATATGAATCCTATAAAAAGGTACCATGACGGAAATGGAAGGAAAAAGATCATTCCGAGCAATGTCGATGTTATAAGCGCAACGTAAGGGATCTTTGTCTTTTTGTGTATTTTGAGCAATCCCATCGGATAATAACCATCCGCGGCTATTCCGTATAGAGTGCGCGCACTGCTACCTGAATATATCCATCCTGTCCCGGCAGGCGAAACGAAAGCGCTTATAAGCAAAAAATACGCAAAGGCTCCAAAAAGCGCTATGCCGGCATTTTGTAATTCTACGAAATAAGGAGCAGAACCGAGAGAACTCGTCGTAAGATTGGACCAGTTAACCCCATTGGGCCATTTCAGCGCTCCTATAAATGCAATCTCCAACATCGTATACAGGCCTATTGCAACAACAATAGAAAGAATCGTGGCTATTGGTATATCTCGCTGTGGATTTTTGGCTTCACCACCGAAGTTTAGCGCTTGCCTGAATCCGAGGAATGAAAAGACTATCCCAGCCGTTGGTATGGCATAGAAAACGCTCCCTATTCCCTGCGGGAAAAACCCTCCATGACTGACAAAATTAGATTTGTTAAGAATAAAGAAAAGAAAGGCGAAAGTAAAGATGGGAATTATGAATTTGATCCATGTCATAACCGTGTTGAACTTTGCAAAGAACCTTATTCCAAACCAGTTGATAAGAAAGAAGGCCACCAAAAGTAGAATCCCATATAGAATACCGACGGGCGTCAAAACAGACACACCATTTACCGTATGAAAAAGCCCCTTGACATATGTTGACGCATAAGAAAGTATGGCCTCAGATTCGACTGCCGGAACAGTTAATGCTCCAAGAAGATAAGCCCATCCCATTATGTATCCTACATATCCTCCATAGGCATAGTGAGGATAGCGAACGATGCTTCCGCTCTTTGGAAGGGCGCCCGTTATTTCGGCAAATGAGAGTGCTATGAAGAGCACTATACTTCCCCCTATTATCCATGAAATTATAGAGGCAGGGCCTGCGACACCGGCAGCAGCCACACCGCCAAGCAACCATCCAGATCCGACTATCCCTCCGAGAGACAAAAAGAAAAGATCCTGAAGTGTGAGAGACTTTCTCAGTTGCCTGTCAGACTCACGCGCGATCTCTTCAGCCGTCCTCTTTCCACCGACAATTACCTTTGCCAATTGCAACACCTCCAAAAATAATAATATTGTGCCGATTATAATAAATTACTAAAAATATTAAGTTATAAAACAATGTATTTTAATTTACGGTTTATCTTTAAGTTAATTTCAATGCAATTAAATTGAGGGCTTCAGATTTTTTCCCATTTTTCAAGAGGTCCCAGAACAACGTAAAAGATAGGATTTACATCAGGATAATCTATCATTTCAATTTCGTCTAACTTCTCCGGATCCCTGATTCTCAGTTTTTTTCTCAGATGTTCGAATTCGTATCTTATCTGGTCGTAGGTTACGGGCAATTTCTGATCGATCGTCTGGTGTGAGAACTTTGTTTCATCAAATTTATAGCCTCTTTTCAAAGATTCAACGTAGATCGATTCGATGTAAGCATTTATGTACTTGAGTGGATCCGGAGAGTTTCTAAATCTAAAAAGTTGAGGATGGTGCGTGTATCCTTTTGTCTTTCCTTCAAGTACAGCCTTTGCAAGCAACGATTCTCTCCATACGGCCACAAGACCCCTTCGATCTAAATATTTAGGATGGATGCTCCATAATCTCAATTTTTACCTCTCCTTTCAAAGTCTATCTTTAAAATTCTATATCACGCATTTTAAAGATAAAAGGAATGTATAAATACGTATACTAATTTTTAAGCAATATTTAGTATAATTTTATCTAATTATGGAGGGAGGTCCAAATGAAGATAGGCATAATAGGAGTCGGAAATATAGGAACGATAATTGCAGAAACCCTTATCGACGATCACCAACTTGTACTTGTAAATAGAAGAACGGAAAAGTTAAAAAGATTTCAAAGTAAAGCGCAAATCTTTTCAAAAATAGAAGAAATGCCCGATGTGGATATATTGTTCTTTTGCGTAAAACCACAGGATGCGATGGGAGCACTCAAAAGAATCAAAAGATCAAATGAAAGGGTAATCATAAGCACTGTAACAGGGCTTAAGATGTCAACGATAAAATCTTATCTTGAAGGAGATATCGTCAGAATCATGCCTAATATACCTATATCTATAGGAAAGGGTGTTGTTGGCTTAACGTATTCTGAAGAATTTCCGGAAGATAAAAAGCAAACTGTCAAATCTTTGCTTTCAAACTTCGGAGTGCTTGTTGAAATAGAAGAAAAGCATTTCGCAGCCGTGACAGCCTTAAGCGGTAGTGGTCCTGCATTCATTTTTGTCATAATAGAGGCGCTTGTCGATGCGGGCATGAAACTTGGTCTTTCTTACGATACATCAATGGAACTTGTCATAGAGACTATAAAGGGATCCGCGGAGTTACTTCAAAAAGAAGGAAAACATCCGGGAGAGTACCGTCATCTTGTCACATCTCCGGGAGGGACAACGATAGAGGGTATATACTCTTTAGAGCGTGAAGGATTGAGGGGAATACTCATGAAAATGATCTTCGATACCTACAAAAAAGCGTTGGAATTGCAAGGTGATTCGAGTGAAAGTTGAAGAACTTGCAAAAAGGGTTGCCCGGGCCAAAAAATCGATAGGCCTTATGAGCAGTCAAAGAAAAAATGAGGCTTTGAGATCGATCGCCGATTCCATAGACCAAAATAGAAAGCATATCCTTGAAGGTAACATAATAGACGTCGATCTCTCAAGAAAGAACGGTATGCCAGAATCTATCATTGACAGATTGCTTTTAGACAACAAACGGATAGATTCGATGATAGATTCAATAAATAGAATCATAGAACTCGATGATCCTATCGGAAAGATAGACAATGGATGGACATTGCCGAATGGATTGAGAATAATGAAGGTTAGAGTTCCGATAGGGGCAATCGGTATGATTTACGAAGGCAGGCCAAATGTAACGGTAGATTCCGCGATACTGTGCTTAAAAAGCGGTAATACCGTGTTGCTAAAGGGTAGCGCCTCGGCCCAAAACAGCAACGCAAATCTTGTTGATGCAATAAAATCAGGTCTTAAAAAGGTAAAATTCGATCAAAATGCCGTGGAACTTATCGACGACACATCACATAAGGCTGTTGAAGAGATGATAAAAATGAGGGAATATCTTGATCTTGTAATTCCACGGGGAGGCAAGTCCCTTATAGACTTTGTCGTTCAAAACGCGACCGTTCCAACTCTCGAGACAGGGGCAGGAAACTGTCATATCTTTGTCGATGAATCCGCAGATTTTGACATGGCACTGAAAATAATAGAGAATGCCAAAGTCCAAAGGCCCGGCACATGCAATGCTGCAGAGAAGGTCTTAATTCATCAAAGGATAGCCGGTGCATTTCTTCCCATGCTTTATAACAGATTAAAAGCGCTAAATGTCGAGATGAGGGGTTGTGAAGAATCATTAAAAATAGTTCCATCTATGAAAAAGGCGACTGATGAAGACTGGTCGACCGAATATTTAGATCTTATACTCGGAATCAAAATCGTCAAAGACGTGGACGAGGCAATAGATCATATAGCAAAATATGGAACAAAACATTCGGAGTCAATAATAACGAATGATTATAAAAATGCGCTTAAATTCACATCCGAAATTGATGCGGCAGCACTTTACGTCAATGCCTCAACGAGATTTACAGACGGCGGAGAGTTTGGATTCGGATCAGAAATAGGCATAAGTACCCAAAAGCTCCATGCCCGCGGTCCGGTAGGTCTGAACGAATTAACATCTTACAAATACGTAATTCACGGAGAAGGGCAGATAAGATCATGAAATGCGTTCTTAAATTTGGAAGCAATTTGCTCGTTGGAAAAGATGGAAATATAGACGAAAATTTTATAGAAAAGATCGCATCAGAAGTTTCAAAGGCCATGGATGCGGGCCATGAGATCTTCATAGTCTCGTCCGGTGCGAAGGCCGGTGGATATGGAATACTCAAATCTAAAGGCGCAAAACTGTCAGAAAAGCAAGCACTTTGCGCGATAGGACAGATAGAACTCATGAAGATTTATTCGGAAAAATTCAAAAAATTCGGCAAGGTAGTATCACAATTGTTGCTCACGAGAGAGGATTTCTCAAACAGGAAAAGGTTCATAAATATAATGAACACTATCAATTCACTAAAGCATTTTGGAGTCGTCCCGATAATAAACGAAAATGATACAGTTGCGACGGAAGAAATAAAGGTTGGTGACAATGATACGCTTTCGGCATATCTGTCTATCGGGCTGAAAGCAGATATCCTTGTGTTATTTTCTGTTGTCGACGGAGTTTTAGATCAGAAAGGAAAAGTGATAAATGAATTCGATGAAAAGCAACTCATAGCAAATTTGGGAAAAACAAACTGGGGAAGTGGCGGCATCTTGACGAAGATAAAGGCCGCAAAGATGGCATCTGACGCCGGCATAACTGCTGTTATAACAAATGGAAGAAAGATCGATCTGGCAAAAATTCTAAATGGAAAGATAGAGGGGACGATCTTCAAAACCTCTAAAAAACCAAATGCGAAAAAAGCATGGATCGGTTTTGTCGCACAACCCAGAGGAAAAATTTACATAGACGATGGTGCGAAGGATGCGATTCTCAAAGGGAAGAGTCTCCTTCCCGTTGGAGTTATTCTGTGTGAAGGAAAGTTCTCAAAAGACGACACAGTCGAAATAGTAAATAAAAACCAGACCATCGCGATGGCGACTGTTAACCTGCCAAGTTATACGATCAAAAAGATAATAAACAACAAATTAAAAGGCTACGACGAGATCTGCCATGCAGACGAAATAATGATTCTCGCAAAGTAATACACCAAGTCATTTAAATTCCGACTCATCGCTTTGGCAGGCGATTTGGCACGCAGAAAAATTGAGAATTAAAAATTGAAAATGGATAATTTGCAATTCTCAATTGTAAATTAAGACTGTTCACTTTTCACACGTTATTCCTTATAAATTAAGGCGTCCTGCTCTCCGCTTGAATTGAATGAAAATTCGACTTTTAAAGTTATTTGAGTATATTTGTAAAAATTCTTTTTCATGTTAAAATATTCACGATTAAATTCGATCAAGGAGGAAGAACATGATAGGAATTGAGGACCTTCTGGGAGTGGCTTTGAAAATCGAATCGAGTGGTTACCAATTTTACACGGAACTTGCCAAAAGATCAAAGGGAGAAAACAAAAAATTATTTTCCTCTCTTGCTGAACAGGAAAGGGATCACATGAAGATATTCGAAAAATTAATATCTGCCTCTAAAGAAAAAAGCGAAATTCTTAATGAAGAAGCCGTAGGATACCTCAAAGTATACGCGGAAACCTCTATCTTTCCGGAAATAGAAAAAAGCGTTCCTGAAAATATGAGAGAAGCACTTGAAATTGCTCTCGACGTCGAGAAAGATAGCGTGATCTTTTACGAAGAATTGTTAAAATACGCGCCTGAAACCTCAACCATTCAAAAGATAATAGAAGAGGAAAAAAGGCATTTCAAAGATATATTGAAGATGATAGAATCTCTAAATTAATACATCAATTCGGGATCAACGAGATCCAAAGGTTTGCCATTTTTAAGATAAGAGCGTACATTTTCTATAGTCGCGTCGATCATCTCTTCGACGCTTTCATAAGTTAAACTTCCAACATGAGGGGAAACAACGACATTTTTGAAATCATGGATTGGATAGGAAGAGGGTAATGTCGCGGGATTTCTCTCATCCGGATATCTGTACCATGTATCAATTGCCGCTCCGCGCAACGTTCCCGTTCTTATTCCGTCGTAAAGGGCCTTTTCGTCTATTACAGGACCTCTGCTTATATTGACCAAAAACTTCCCATGCATTAAAGAGATTATCTTCTCATTTATAATTCCACGTGTCTGAGGGGTAAGCGGAAGTGTAACGAAGACAATATCGCTCTTTAAGACAGCCTCTTCAAGGTTTAATGTTATCTCATCGACAAAATCAACCTTTTCAACATTCCTCTTTTTGAATCCTATGACTTTGCAATCGAATGCCTTGGCAAGTTTGGCTATTTCACGTCCTATACTGCCAACGCCTATTATTCCGCAAGTTTTCCCTCTGATGGATGTCCAAAATCCAGATTGGGGATCACCGGCCGAAAATCCGTGCCATATGCCGCGTGACAGATCATTGTGATATTCAACAATCCTTCCCATAACGGCAAGCGAGAGTGCGATGGCCCTTTCGGCAACTACTTTTGCGTTTGCATGGTTATTTGATACCATGATATTTCTCTTTTTGATCGTCTCCCATGGTAACGTGTTAACTCCAGCCCATGGAACAAAAATTATCTTCAATTTTTTAGATTGTGAAATCATTTCAGAAGAAATATGACCGCCAACTATTCCATCTGCGTCCTCTATTTCTTTAAGATCTCCGTTGGAAATCAAAAGCGCATCTTTAAATTCGTTTTTCAAATTTTCTATTTTTTCAATCCATGATTTTTCAGGTATATCAAAGAAAACTATCTTCACTTCAATCACCTCTAAAGCGATCTTAACATTTTTGAGCCATAAACTCAAATCTCAAAGTTGTATTATAGATATTTGGAGGTGTGATAATCATGTACGATCTTTTCGTTGTTGGTGGAGGCCCCGCTGGATATGTGGCGGCCATAAGAGGCACACAGTTAGGATTCAAGGTTGCGATAGCCGAAGAAAAGTATCTTGGAGGGACATGCACAAATGTTGGTTGCATACCGACAAAAGCATGGCTTGCCTCCTCAGAATTGTTTCAGAATATAAAAGAAGCAAAAAAATTCGGCATAACGGCAGATAATTTCTCGATCGATATGAAAGCGATCAAATCGAGAACTGACAGAGTTGTCTTAAAGGGAAGAAAAGGCATTGAATACCTTTTGAAAAAGAACAACGTTGATCTTATACAGGGCCACGCCGTTATAGAAAGCAAAAATAAGGCGAAGATTGGAGATAAAGAGATCGAATTCAAATATTTACTTCTTGCACAGGGATCACATCCAATAAAATTCCCGCCCTTTAACGTTGATGGAATAATGACGAGCGATGAAATCTTCTCTCTTGATAAAATTCCTTCAAACATCCTCATAGTCGGCGGCGGCGTCATAGGAGTCGAGATGGCCAATTTCTTCTCTTCCATAGGATCACAGGTCATGATTGTGGAGGTAATGAATCATATCCTTCCAAATATGGACAGTGATGTTGCAGAGGTCCTCGCCAGTTCGATGAAAAAGCGTGGCATAGAAATACACACGAACACAAAAACGATCTCGGTCGAAAAAACTCAAAAAGGATTTAAGGTCAATTTTGAAGAAAATGAGAGGTTTGAAAAAGAATTTGAAAGCATTTTGCTTAGCGTCGGCAGAAAATCAAATGTTACAGACGACGTGAAATCTTTAGGGGTATCTCTTGATCAAAAGGGAAATATCATCACAGATGATAGTCTCAGAACAAACATTCCCGACGTTTACGCGGCCGGAGACATAAATGGAAAATACATGCTCGCCCATGTGGCTTCGAGAGAAGGCATCGTGGCCGTCACTAACATGAAGGGCGGTAATTTGAAGATGGATTACAGATCTTCTCCAAGCGTTATTTTCACAACACCAGAGATAGGAAGCGTCGGGTACACGGAAGATGAACTTAAAAATTCGAAGATGGAGTACAAGAAAGGCGTATTCCCGATGACCGCCCTGGGCCGTGCCAGAACTCTCGAATTCAACGATGGATTTTGCAAGATCTTGACAGACAAAAACGATACGATTCTCGGAGTTACAGTGGTTGGACCAATGGCAACGGAAGTTTTGATGGAAGGAGTTATAGCGGTTCACTCGAAGATGAAGATAGAAGAATTACTCGATCATGTCCATCCACACCCGACGATATCCGAGATATACATGGAAGCGGCCGATGTTCTGGCTGGAATGCCGATAGATATTTAGGAGAAAAATATGGCAAAGATAAAAGTTGGAGTTATAGGAGCAGGCCTGATAGCCCAGATGGCCCATATACCGGCTTACATAGAAGCGGGGGCAGAGGTTTACGGCATTTCGGATGTGGTTGAATCAAGATTGACAAAAGTGTCGGAAAGGTTCTCGATACCAAAGGTATATTCTGACTACAGAGATCTCATCTCCGATCCCGAAATACAGGCCGTTAGCATATGCACTCCAAATCATTTTCACGCAAGGATGACAATAGATGCTCTAATGGCTGGAAAATCTGTACTTTGCGAAAAGCCTATGGCCATGAATGCCGGCGAAGCTCAAAAAATGCTTGAAGTCTCCCAAAAAACCGGCAACCTATTGATGATGGGCTTCAACAACAGATTCAGAGGAGATGCGCAAAAACTCAAGGAATTCATAAATGAAGGAAAACTGGGCAAAATATACCATTCAAAGATAGGGTACATAAGAAGAAGGGGAATCCCGCGAGGATGGTTTACGGTAAAGAGAGAGGCAGGTGGCGGACCTGTCATAGATATAGGAGTTCACATAATAGATCTCGCAAGGTATTTAATGGGAAATCCAAAACCTCTTTCAGTTTTCGCGGCAACTTACAAGTATTTCGATGATTATCGTATAGATGGAATCTCGCCATGGGAGTCTTCGGATGTGAAGGAGGGCTTAAGGGACGGGCGTGAAAATGATGTTGAAGATTTTGCCGTCGCCATGATAAAATTTGAGGATTCGACTATCTCTCTTGAGACCTCATGGGCATCGAATATAGAGGAAGACAGGTTTTACATAGACATCCTCGGCACAGAGATGGGCGCAAAGATAGATTCTTACAATCCAATTCACAAGGGATCAAAGAATAATTCTGGAAGTTTGAAACTTTTCGGGGAAGAATTGCACTCGCTCGTGGATTACGAAGTAAGGGTGCCCGAGGTAAGAAGCCATTTTGAAGAGATAAGGTATTTCGTTGAACTTGTAAGAGAAAAAAAGCCAGATCATCTTAAAACTGCAAATGATGGAGTTGAGATACAAAAAATAATAGATGCAATTTATGAAAGTGCCCGAACGGGTAAACTGGTGAACCTATGAAATACATATGTGTCGAGGGAGTAATAGGGGTAGGCAAAACGACGCTTACCCGTATGATCTCCCAGAGATTATCTTTTGAGCCTGTCCTTGAAATAGTCGAGGAAAATCCTTTTCTTGCAAATTTTTACAAAGACAGAGAAAGATGGGCCTTTCAGACGCAAATCTTCTTTTTGATGAGCAGATACACGCAGCAAAATTACATATTGAAGATGATAAATCAAAAAAACATTGTCTCCGATTACACATTTAAGAAAGACAGAATTTTTGCGGAATTAAACCTCGAAGGCGATCAACTCTGGCTTTACAACAAGGTATTTGATGTGATCGAGACAAAGACTGTAAATCCAGACATCATTATATACTTAAAAGCATCAATTGATACAATATTAAAAAGAATAGAATTGCGCGATAGAACCTTTGAAAGGGAAATAGATATTTCCTACCTCGAATCCCTTTCAGATGCTTATGACAATTTCTTTAAGACGTATAGTGGGAAATACATAGAAGTAGACGCGGATTCAATAGATTTTGTAAAGTATCAAGAGGATCTGGACTTCATAATTTCAAAGTTGAAAGAGGCATTATGATAATAGGTGTCTGTGGAAATATCGGGGCTGGAAAGTCAAGCATGATAGAGATTCTAGAAAAAGCACTCGGTTACATACCCGTCTATGAGACTGTGGAGGAAAATCCATATCTTTCAGAATTTTATCAGGATATGAAAAAATGGGCCTTTCATTCACAGATCTTTTTTCTCATAAAGAGGTTCGACTTTCTCAAAAGGGTCGATTCCTCAAAAGGAGTCATTCTCGAGGATAGAACGATAGAAGAAGATGTGAATATCTTCGCGAGAAATCTTTACGAACTGGGATACATATCCGAAAGAGACTGGAAGACGTATCTCGAACTCTTTAAAACCTTTTCGGATCACATCCCAACTCCTTCCGGTCTTATTTATTTAGAAGCCTCTGTCGAAACCCTCAAAGAGCACGTAAAACGGCGCGGAAGGAATTTTGAAAGTAAAATTTCAGACGAATACTTAAAAAGGCTTAATTGCCTTTATAAAAGATGGATCGGAGAGATAAAGATACCGACACTTAAAATAAACTGCGATGAAATAGATTTTGTGCTGAACGCGCAGGACAAAGACGAAATACTCCAAAAAGTGGCAAATTTTGTGAATTCGCTCAAATAAAATGCTCCTTTCAAAAATTTTTTGTGTATGCGCTGGCATGCGTTATTAAGTGTAAGTATGCGTGAGTATGCTTATCTTCATTAAAAGCGCCTCTTTTGTTATACTTTTAAAGAGGAGGTGGCTTTGGTGAAGAAAAAAGTTTTAATTCTCGGTGCTGCTGGAAGGGATTTTCACAACTTTAACACTTATTTCAGAGACAATCCAGATTACGAAGTTGTCGCCTTTACGGCAACACAGATTCCAGACATTGCGGGAAGAAAGTATCCTGCCGAACTTGCGGGTAAACTTTACCCGAATGGGATTCCGATATATCCGGAAGAGGAAATGGCCGATCTTGTAAAGAAACACTCGATAGACGAAGTTATTTTATCTTACAGCGATCTCCCGCACCAATATGTTATGGAGAGGGCCTCGATGGCCATTTCTGCCGGAGCGGATTTCAAATTGATGGGAACAAATCACACGATGATAAAGTCCAAAAAACCCATCATCGCGATATGCGCCGTCAGAACCGGATCCGGGAAAAGCCAGACTACAAGAAGAGTCCTCGATATTTTAAGAAATCACAAAAAGAAGGTAATCTCGATAAGGCATCCAATGCCGTACGGAGACCTTGTCAAGCAAAAGGTCCAAAGATACGCCACATATTCTGATTTAGACAAATACGAATGCACAATCGAAGAAAGGGAAGAGTACGAGCCACACATTGACAGGGGAAGTGTCATTTATTCTGGAGTTGATTACGAGGCTATAATCAGACAGGCAGAGTCTGAAGATCCGGATGTTATTCTGTGGGATGGAGGAAACAACGATTTCCCATTTTACAAACCAGATCTTTTAATAGTGGTCGCCGATCCACATAGGCCTGGCCACGAAAAAACCTTCTATCCTGGCCTTGCGAACTTCATGATGGCCGATGTCATAGTTATAAATAAGGAAGAGACCGCTCTTCCTGAAAACATAGATGAAATAAGAAGAAGCGCCGCTCAATTCAATCCACGCGCCATAATAATCGATGCGGCATCTCCAATTTTCGTCGAACACTGGGAAAAGATACGCGGAAAGCGTGTACTCGTAATTGAGGATGGTCCAACTCTTACTCACGGAAATATGGAATATGGGGCTGGATACGTCGCCGCCGTTAAATTCGGCGCGAAAGAAATAATCGATCCAAGGCCATTCGCAGTTGGTTCTATAGCGGATACATTTAAAAAATACAATCATCTATCAAAAATACTTCCGGCGATGGGGTATGGAGGAAAGCAGATAAAAGAATTAGAAGAGACGATAAACAGATCAGACGCAGAACTTGTTGTGATAGGAACGCCGATAGATCTCGGAAGAGTTCTAAAGATAAACAAACCCTCTCTGAGAGTAAGATATGAACTTGAAGAGATCGGAAAGCCAAATCTTGAAGATGTAATCTCGGAGTTCATATCAAAACATTAAAGGCCGGCTAGTCCGGCCTTTTTATTTATTTTAAAGGTGAAATGCGTAAAGGTATCCGTTAAGAGATCCTATGTAGATATTACCATCTTTAACTGAGGGAGCGCCATTTACAAATGGCGCTATTTTGTTTTGCCATACAATTTCACCGTTATTCACAGCACAAAGATATCCGTTTCCAGTTCCAAAATACAAAGTGCCTTTATCATAGGATAAATTTGCAGGAAATCCTTCAACTTTGTAAGACCACAAAACATGATCATTCTTTATCGCGAGGATGTATCCGGAAGGAGTAAAACCGCTTTGAGCTGACACAACATAAATAACATCGCCGATTACCAATGGACTGCCTGTTATATTTCCACCGATAGAGATATCCCACACAAGATGTCCTTTACCGTCAAGAGCGTAAAAGAAGCCATTTTCACATCCAAAGTATATATTCGATTCAGAAACAGATACTCCACCATCCACAGGAGAGTTTGTGCTGTATTCCCAGACTAAATTTCCATTCCTTGTCAGAGCGTAAATTTTGCCTGCGGTGTTTGCAAAATAAATGTAGCCTTCCGGTCCTATTACCGGATTCGATCTTATGGCATGGCCGGTTTTATATTCCCACTTAAGTTTCCCATCGGTCCCGAGCGCATAAAAATTCCCACTGTTATTTCCAAAATAAAGCGTTTTGTCTAAAAGAAGCGCTTTCGAATTTATGGAATCGTCGGTTTTGAATTTCCAGATCAATTCTCCATTATCGCCAAGCGCATAAAAATACCCATTGTTAGATCCGAAATATATCGTGTTATTTCCATAGGTAACATCCGAAAAGATCTGGCCTCCTGCATTAAAATCCCATTTCAAACTCCCGTCTAAATTCAAAGCGTAAAGTTTTCCATCGTAAGAACCTATGTAGATGGTATTTCCATCGATAATAGGAGAGGCAAGGATATGCCCTCCCGTTTTGTATGCCCATTCCAATTTTAAATTGGACGAATTTATATTTTGCGACGGAGGTGATACGAGGAACCTTCCGACGATTATTAAAATTACGAGTATGAAGGACCAGAGAAACCACCACCACATCCTTTTACCTGTCATATTCGATCAGACCAAACTCACTTACAACTTTCAAAAGATCATCAACCTTACCGGTAAAAAAATGGGAATCACATTTGCAATCCGAAGATCCGAATTTTGGAATCCCTCTGGCGTTTTTGGAAATAAACCTTGCCATTTCACATTCCATTGACTTTGGTCCTTCCTTTACAAAGATCTTCTCAATTTCAGTTCCGGAATTTAAAAAATAATCTATGTGCCAGAAAAGTTTTTTCGATCTTGATCTATGCCTTTCTAATCTGTTTTTAAGGCTATTCTGAGCCGAACCAACGTAAATGTAATAACCGCTTTCAAAAGATATCTCTCCGAGTTTTCCGACTTTGATCTTCTGAGGTTTCTTTAAATTTATCAATAAAATATAAACACCTCTGTCTTTCAACGATCGCTCACCGTCTTCAAAAGCAAAGAAAGTTCTCCAAAATTGAGGAAAAGATCATCAAGGTTTTTCAAAAATCCAAGTCTGTTAAGCCTTAAATCCTCTCTTGGAGACATTACGAATACTTTTTCGAAATATTCATCTATGTAAGGCTTTAGAGATCTAAGATGTTCTAAGGCCTCGCTGTAGTTAAGGTGTAAGAGAGCGTCTTCGACCTTTTCTTTTGCCTGAATATAAAAGGAAAAAAGTTTTTTCTCCTCCTCATCGAAGAGTTCTACGTGGTACTCGAAAGAATTGTGATTTTTTGAAATGTTATGCACACGCGTGTACGCTATTATAAAATCATCAAAACCTTCTGTCGATCTGCTCTTTTCGATGGCTTCAGCCGAAAGCATCGATCTGAATGGTTTATTCCACAAACTCATGACCGCCTTTGAAACATCCTGAGATATTCCATTCTCTCGAAGCAAAAGATCAAGCCTTCCTTTGAAGAAAGATTCTAACGAATCGTATGGGATCTTCCTACCAAGTAATTTTTCTGAAATTGAAACGATTGATTTGAGGTCTACGTCCCACTCAAATCCGATTAAAATTCTCAGGACGGCAAAGACTTTCTTTCTCAAAGCATAAGGATCCCTTGAACCGGATGGGATCTCCCCTATCGAAAAATTCGCACATATAGTATCCATTCTGTCAGCAATTCCTATTATTGCTCCTATAGTATCGGAAGGAAGAGCCCCTTCAAATCCGTCCGGATCGTACTGTTCCTTTATTGCAAGCGCAACCCGCGGATCCTCATATCTTGTGGCGTAAATACTTCCCATAATGCCCTGCAGTTCGGGAAATTCGTAAACCATATTCGTTCCAAGATCGCTTTTCGAAAGCGTCGCCGCTCTTTCGACGAGTTTTATCTCCTCGTTAAGACCTATCATCTTTGCAAGTTCGATCGAAAGAGATTTAACCCTCAAGACCTTATCCATTATCGTTCCCAAACCCTTTTGAAAGGTCATCTCCTGAAGTTTTGAATTGAAATGTTCGAGAGGGAATTTGAGATCTTCCATCTGGTAGAATTTTGCATCCTCGAGCCTCGCGTTTATAACCTTTTCATATCCTGTTCTGACATTTTTCTCTCTCGACGAAGGACCATCCTGGAAGGCCAAAAACTCATTGGAAACTTTATTTCCTCTTTTGGTTATAAATGTCCTCTGGTGGTGCCTTAGAACGGTCTTTAAAACGGGATCGGGAAGGATCAGAAATTCTTCTCTGAATTTTCCCACGACTGGCTGGGGATATTCCGCTATAAAAGAGATCTCATGAACGAGGTCATCATCTTTTATAACATCGAGTCCGGAATTTTTTATTCCGTCCCTTACCATCTTTTCCCTTTCTTCTACCCTTAAGACAACCATGCCCTCACGCATGGCTTTTTCATAATTTTGGGCAGAATCAACGATTATTTCCGTGTTCAGATATCTATGAGTTCGCGTCTTATTGGACGAGATCTTCCCCATGAATTCAAATGGAATTACTTCTCCATCCATAATTGAGATGATTGAATGGACAGGACGCGTGTAGGAATGATCACCATTTGTCCATCTCATAGGCCTCGAAAACTGGAAGCTCTTCAAAATATCCGGTATTATCTTCGGAAGTAATTCTTTTGTTAACTTACCCTTTTCCGTTCTTTTGAGAAAAACATATCTTCCGCCATTTTCTTCAGATATCTCTATTTCAGAAAGATCGGCATTGTTGGATTTTAGAAAACCTTCAAGCGCCCGCGATGGTTTTCCGTTTTCGAAAGATATCTTTTCCGAAGGGCCTTTTTTTAAAATCACCGTGTCCTTCTGAGAAGAGCTAAGGTCATGAATTAAGCATCCAAACCTTCTTGGAGTCAAAAAGATCTCTATCTTACCATGATCTATTCTTAACTTCTGGAGAACTTCATCAAGGTTCTTCTCAAAATTAGATAAGATACTTTCCATGTCCGATACGGGCATTTCCTCGAGTAAAAGTTCGAGCAAATATTCAGACATTTACAGCACCAGCCTTTAGAAAACTTTCGGCACATTTTTTTGCCATCATTCTTATCCTCGATATGTAATTTTGCCTGTGAGAAACCGAGATCGCGCCACGGGCATCCAATAAATTGAAAACGTGCGAGGACTTTATGATCTCATCGTAGGCAGGCCTATAGAGATCCGCACCGACAAGATTTTCAAATTCATTAGAATGTTTTTCAAAAAGATCAAACAACATATGTGTGTCCGCAATTTCAAAGTTGAATTTGGAAAACTGGCGCTCATTTTCAAGATACATATCGCCGTAAGTGGTCTTGTCATTCCACTTCAAATTATAAACATTGTCTGTTCCCTGAAGATACATAGCTATTCTTTCAACGCCATAGGTTATCTCGAGAGGAATTCTTTTGAGCTCAATCCCGGCAAATTGCTGAAAATACGTAAACTGAGTTATCTCCATTCCATCCAGCCATACTTCCCATCCAATGCCCCATGCGCCAAGGGTGGGAGATTCCCAGTTGTCCTCGACAAACCTTATGTCATGGTCTTTTATACCGAGGCCAAGAGCCTCGAGAGAGGCGAGATAAACCTCTTGAGACTCCTCGGGCGATGGAAGAAGGATAACCTGATACTGAAAGTACCTTTGCATTCTGTTTGGATTTTCTCCGTATCTACCATCTGTTGGCCTTCTGCATGGCTGTACGAAGGCAAATTTTCCGTCTTTTTGACCCAAAACGTTGAAAAATGTGGTTGGATGGTAGGTGGCCGCGCCCATTTCCATATCGTAAGGTTGATCTATGACGGCACCGTTTTTAGACCAGAAATCATTCAATCTGAATATCAAATCCTGTACATTCATCAAAAATCTTCCTTTCGAATGACCTCTGCGCATCTCGAACAAAGCGTTGGATGTTCTTTATCCTCACCGACAGTTGTCGAATATTTCCAGCATCTTTCGCATTTTTGTCCTTCGGCACGCTCGACCGTTACGCTTGTATCTCCCTTCTCGAGTAAAAGAGAAGAAACTATCATAATATCTGCAAGATCTGTTTCGATACTTTTGACAATATCGTAAAGTTCGCCATCAACTTTCAAATTGACCTTTGCTTCGAGAGGATGACCGATCTTTCCATTTTGCCTTTCTTCTTCGAGCGCTTTTAGGACTACATCTCTTACCTCTCTTATCTTAGACCATTTTTCGATCAGCGCCCTGTCTTCTTTGTTCAAATCGGGCCAGTCTTCGAGATGGACACTTTCAAGTTTCCTGAAAGGTATCGTCGTGTATATTTCTTCCGTTGTGAAAGGGATTATCGGTGCAAGCAATTTCAAAAGTGTCATTCCCGTTTTGTAAAGCACAAACTGGGCCGATCTTCTTCCTGCCGATCTTTTCCCGTCTGCGTACAGCCTGTCTTTCAAAATATCGAGATAAAAGGCGCTCATATCTATGGTTATGAAATCAAAAACAGAGTGATAAACCTTATGAAAATCAAAATCATCGTAGTACTGTGTCACATCTAAAACGAGTTTGTCGAGCAACGCAAGCGCGTACCTATCGATCTCGAGAAGTTCGTCGACCTTCTCTTCGGGATTGAAATCGTAAAGGTTTCCAAAAATAAATCTCAAAACATTTCTTATCTTTCTGTAGGCATCAACCTGCTTTTCTATTATTTTTATCGATATTCTGACGTCATTTTTGTACTCGGTAGATGAGACCCATAACCTTAAGACATCGGCACCGAATTTGTTTATAACATCGAGAGGATCTATAACATTTCCAAGAGATTTTGACATCTTTTGATCATTTTCATCTCTTATAAAACCGTGAGTTAAGACATTATCGTAAGGTGGCCTTCCATCCCTTATCATGCCAAGCAAAAGCGAAGAATGAAACCATCCTCTGTGCTGATCCGTACCTTCAAGATAGAGGGCTGCAGGATAAAGATTTCTCGGTTTTAAAACGGCCTCAAAGGAGGATCCAGAATCTATCCACACATCCATGACATCGTACAATTTTTCAAAATGATCCTGACCGCATTTTGGACATTTGTATCCGGGCGGGAGCAATTCCTTTGCGTCGTATTTGTACCATGCGTCTCCACCTTCGCGACCAACGATTTGGGCAACGTGTCTTATTACATCAGGATCCATTACCACATGACCGCACGATTCGCATCTAAAGGCAGGAATAGGCATACCCCAGTCGCGCTGGCGCGAGATGCACCAGTCAGGCCTTGTTTCCATCATGGAATATATCCTGTTTTCACCCCATGAAGGTATCCAGTGGACTTCGTTTTTTATGGCCTCAAGGGTTCTTTTTCTGAGATTATTTTTGTCGACGGAAATAAACCATTGCTCAGTTGCACGAAAGATAAGTGGCTTGTGACATCTCCAGCAATGAGGATACGGATGCTTGAAGTCTTCTTGGGCAATCAACGCTCCGTTATTTTTTAGATCCTTTATTATCACGTCATTTGCTTTGTTTATATTCATCCCACCATACTTTGGAAGATCGGTAACGTAATTTCCGTAATCGTCAACGGGTGAAAAGATCTCGAGATTGTATTTTTTCCCTGTCATGTAATCCTCTTCTCCATGGCCTGGGGCCGTATGAACCGCGCCGGTTCCAGATTCTGTCTCAACGTAATCTGCTAACACAATGGGCCTTTCCTCTCCATACAACGGATCGAGAATTTTCTGAAATTCAAAGACTTTTCCACTCTGCTCGCCAGTGATCTCGTACTCTTTTACGCCGGCTTTTCCCATAACAGACTGGACGAGTGATTTGGCCATCACCCATGTCTCATCTTTTACCTTCACTTCGGCGTAAATTACATTCGCATTGAGAGCAACGGCCCTGTTGGCAGGCAATGTCCATGGAGTTGTCGTCCATATGATCACGAACTTTTTCGGATCATCTTTGAATTGAAACTTCACGTATATCGATTTGGAAATATCGTCTTTGTACTCAACCTCGGCCTCTGCGAGGGCCGTATGATCGACGGGACACCACATGACCGGTTTATTTTCCCTGTAGACCATTCCCTTTTCGACAACATCGGCAAAAACATCATATATGGCCTTCTCGTAGGATTTATCCATTGTCAGATATGGATTATCCCATTCGCCAAAGACACCCAACCTTTTGAACTGTTCTTTTTGAATTCCGACATATTTCATCGCATAGTCTGCGCACATTTTTCTTATGTCGATCCTCTTCATCGACTTTATTTTCTCCCCAAGTTCAAGGGCAACCTTGTGCTCGATCGGAAGACCATGTGTGTCCCAGCCGGGAATATAGGGAGAATCGTACCCTCTCATCGTTTTGTAACGCACGACAACATCTTTTAAAACCTTATTCAAGGCCGTTCCTATATGAATACTGCCATTTGCGTACGGAGGACCATCATGAAGCACATATTTGGGAGCACCCAATCGTTTAGATCTTATCTTTTCGTATATTTTGGACTTTTCCCAGTTTTCTAAAATCTTTGGTTCCTTTTCGATCAAATTCGCCTTCATCGGAACAATTTCAACGGGTAAGTTTAGAGTGTTTTTGTATTCCATTCAATCCTCCAAAAGTTCTTTGACTTTTTTCTTCATTTCCGACATATCAGAAGATTTGACAATGTAATCATCGGCGGCCCAACTTGAAAGATCGCTTTTGTAATGAGAATAGGCCGTTAAGATCAAAATCTTTATTGGTTTTTTCATTTCTCTTATTTTTCCTGCAACCTCAAGGCCGTTCATATCAGGCATTTCGATGTCTAAAGTCACAAGATCAACATCTTGGGAAGAGATAAAATCTAACGCTTCTTTTCCATTTTTAACGGCCGAGACCTTGTACCCTTCATCTTCGAGTTCTTCTTTGATAAGCATCCTAACGGGTTCTTCGTCTTCGACAACCAAGATATGTTTCCCTTCTTTTTTCATTTCAAACCTCCTTTAAATCGATATCTTTCGGAATCTGGACTGTAAATGTGGTTCCACTTTCCTTATCGCTTTTGACGCTTATTTTCCCGTAATGTTCGTCTTCAACGATCTTTCTGCATATCGCCAGTCCCAGACCCGTTCCATAAGTTTTGGTGGTATAAAATGGCTGGAAGATAACATCTATCTTATCCGGAGGGATGGGATCCCCGTTATTCCACACATCGACATAAACAAATTTGTCATCCGAATAAGTCTTTACCTTTATAACGCCATCTCCTTTCATGGCCTCAAAAGCATTTTGAACTAAATTTATTATCACTTCTTTAAAATGATTCGGTTCTAATTTCAAAGAAGGATCTTTCGGATCTTTCTCAAATTCCAATCTAACGCCCTGTAATTGAAATTTCTCGAAATAGAGATCGACTATATCCTGAACGAGTTGATTTAAGGATGAGAACGTAAAGTTGAGATTTCTATCGTTACGGCTAAATTCGAGAGTTTGATTCACTATCATTTCAAGTCTCTTAGCCTCTTCCAAAATGATATCTATGTATTTGGAAAGTTTTTCATCGTTGGATATTTTCTTTGCTCTTTGGGCAAAACCTCCTATGGCTGAGAGTGGATTTCTTATCTCATGGGCTATCTTTGCCGACATCTCACCCAAAACGGCAAGTCTTTCGCGATTTCTAAGTTCAATTTCAAGCATATGTCTTCGTGTTATATCTTCGAACATCGCGATATATCCCGTTATAACGTCAACATCTTGTTCTTTTAAAGGAGAAAAGGTCATGTTGAGAAAGTACTCTTTGGAATTGAATGTGAAATGGTAGTCCGAAAGATTTATCGTTTCTTTAGCATCGTACACCTTTTCGGCAACGGTAAGTATATCGGCAAACTCTGGACCGAGTATATTGGTATCCGAATTTATCATTTTCGATTTTTCAAATCCGAATAATTCTTCGCTTTTCTTATTCCATTCGAGTATTTTATTCTCCCTGTTCACAACCATAATGGCAACGTCCAAATTTTCAAGTATATTCTGAAGAAAATCTTTAAAATATTCGGCCGATATCCTTTGCTTTTCAAGACTTATCGTCTTTTCAACTAATTCGGCATAACTTTTCAAAGATTCTATAGTAAGACCTACGCTTTCGGAAAATATGCTTAGAATATCTATCATATCGTCATTGATCGGGGTTCCCGTATACTTGTTGTCGAGAATGATCGCCCCGTACACGTCTCTTCTACCAACAAGCGGAATACAAACGAATTCTTTTACGCCGAGAAGATTCAAAAGTTCCATAAATTCCTCGCCCCTTTGAGCGCTCAACATGGGAGTTACATGAACTATTCTCGATCTGTTTATAACCCGATCGAAAATGTAATCTCCTGTGTATGAAAAGATCTTCCCGCGCGCGTAGGCAGTCAATCCTCCAGACAGATCTATTCTTAAGGCCTCTTCCTGCAGATAATGCGCAAAATCGGCGTATTTCTCTTCGTCTGCTTTGGCGCTTTGCCATGCGGAGGTGACCTCATTTTCTGACGCAGGTCCAAGCCATTCCTTTGCCACGAGGACTCTCGCTTCCTCATCTTTTTCAAGCAAAAGAGCCCTGTTGAATTTAAATCCAGAATTCGAAGTCAAACCAATAAGGACGATCTTGTATATATTTCTCATGTCCTGGGTATGGCGCAAAGCCTGCAATATTTTCTGAAGCGCGTTTAAAAGCCTTACCTGTTCTTTCTGATAATTTATGTAATCCTCGCTTTGCTTTTGAAGTTCTTTTAAATTTTCATTTTCTTTTTCAAGTCTTGTGTAAAGTTCTATCTGGGTTATTGCCATCTTCAATCTATTCGCGATCGAGACGGCAAGAGAGAGATCAAATTCGTCAAAATGCCTGTAGGTGCGATAAAAATCCGTGTTCTTTCTGTTCATGAGCATCATGACGCCTATAAGTTCATTGTCTCTTATGATTGGCACGCCTACAGCCGATTTTATAGCAAAAGAAAATATATCGAGCGTTGCCCTTGGATCCATTTTTGAAGAGGTTGAAAGTAAAGGTTCCTTCGCCTTCGCAATCCATCCTATCATGCCGTAGCCGATCTCGATTCTTCTTTTTAATATCTCATTTGCCGAGATCCCAGCGGTGTAAGAAAGGACAAGTTCTTTGTCTCCTATCAACCATATCGTTCCTCTTTCGGCATTCAAAACCCTTACTGCAAAGTTCAAAACCTTCTGGTAAAGTTCGTCAAGCCCCGTGTTGACGACATTTATTTCTTTGTCCAGTTCCTCCATGGCCGTGAGCTTTGATATGGTAGATCTGCTTTTTTCATAATCGAGCAATATCTTCAAAATAGTGCCTATTTGAAGGTTAGTCGAGTTATCTATTGTTTTATCCGGATCCAAAGTTATAAGGCCTATAACCTTCCCGTCGTATTTTATCGGTATGGCATTTCTCCCATTATAAACGAATGGAGAAGAAAGATCTGAACTGAGGGTATCTATCTTTATCTTTAAAGCGTCCTGCCTTACATCGTAAGAAGAGACCATCAGTCTTAATTGTTTGTGTTCCTCCTCGTACACGTAAAGACAAATAGAATTAGATCCGGACATTTCCCGGACAAGATCTGTCAATATTCTTAGACGTTCTTCAAAATTTTCCTCTTTAAAAATCTTGAGTAAACTCTCGAAATTCGTCAATCTTAAAGACTCCTTCGAAATCCCTCATTATATTCTCAACATGAGTCCCACGCCAGTAAATTCTTTTACAGTTCGGACAGATCTTGAAATCTTTCGCGGTCAAAAAGACCCTTTCGGGAACACGATCCTTTATTTCTTCGGCCTTTACATCTACAAGAGGTGTATTGCATTCGACACATCTTGTGAATGGCTTCGCTTCCCGGATCAAAGAATATCTTCTTTCAACTTCTTTTAACTGATCACGCCAGTTATTTGATACAATAAGAAAAGATTCGCCAGGCCATCTTTGCCATTTTTCTCTCGATCTTGTCAGAAGAATTCTATCGTCATGATTTCGATATTCGTCGAATGGTTGCGCATCGAAGCCCAGCAGCCGAAGTTTTTTCATGAGTTTTCCTATGGTATTATCACATAAGAACCTTTTCATAATAAAATTATATCACTCGAGGTGAGGTTTTTGATAATTGTACTTTCTCCTATGGCAGGCGTGACGGACAACAGTTTTAGGAAGCTCTGCCTTTCGATGGGAGCCGATCTTGCATTTACCGAAATGATAAGTATCAACGGCCTTGTAAGAAAAAACAGAAAGACCCTTCTGATGCTTCCAGATAGCGATGAAAGGAGTATTGTCCAGTTATTTGGAAGAGATCCGTCCATTTTCTATAAGGCAGCCTTAATGTTAAAAGATACGCCGTGGATAGACATAAACGCGGCGTGTCCGATATGGAAGGTAACAAGGCATGGCTATGGTTCCTCTTTAATGAGAGAACCATTGCTTCTAAGGCAAATAATCCAAAGCGTTAGAAATGCCGGATTCAAGGTTTCGGTCAAGATAAGAATAGGCTGGGAAGATCAAAGAAACTTCTTGGATGTTGCAAAAGCGGCCGAAGATGGAGGTGCCTTTCTTGTCACAATTCATGGAAGGACTGTTGAGCAACTGTACTCCGGAAAGGCTGACTGGGAACCCGCAAGAATTCTAAAAGAAAATCTCAAAATAAGTGTAGGCATTTCAGGAGACATCTTCACTCCTTACGACGTGATAAGAGCGCACAAAGAGACAGGAGCGGATTACATCTTTGTCGCAAGAGGATCTATTGGAAATCCATGGATTTTCAGGCAGTCAAAAGAATTGTACGAAAATGGGCACTTTGAAGAGCCTTCCTTAGAGGAAAAAAAGGAAACGATAAAAAAGCATCTCGAAATGGAGATATCAGAACATGGAATTCGTGGTATAATGATTTTTAGAAAGTTTATTGTTAGGTATTTAAAAAATCTTCCCGGTTCTCATGATTTGAAAGAGAGAATCATGAAGATAGAAAACGAAAAAGAATTAGATGATCTTTTAGATTCATATTTTAGCAAGCTTATCTCTTGCGAACAAGGAGGCGTTGAAGGTGGAAACATTAAAAGTTAGTTCCAAATCAAATCCCAATTCAGTTGCAGGTGCTATCGCTGGAGCGCTCGGAAAGGACAGTACGGTCGAGATACAGGCAATAGGTGCAGGTGCCGTTAACCAGGCTGTCAAGGCTATAGCAGTTGCAAGAAGATTCATAAATGAAAATGGGAAGGATATTGGCATGATACCCGGCTTTGTGGAAATCGAAATAGGTGGAGAAAAGAGAACCGGAGTATCCATGAAAGTATTCATAACCGGACCATTCCAGAAAGAAAAGGGCGATCAAAAAGCAAATCCAAATGCTTGATCGTGAAGAGGAAATAAAGGAAATAGTGAGAGCATGCGCTGAGGATACGAATCTTCGGCGCATTGTTTTTCAAATAGACGAAATGAGTGAAGATCAGAGATCGTCTTTTGAATTAAAAATGATGAACTATTTTCTCGGAAAGAATTCAAATGATGATCTTCAGATCTATAAATTCTTCAAACTCATCCTTGATCCTTCTGTAAGGAATGAGGTTATATCAAAGATAAAGGAGGGCAAGACTTGAAAGATAAATTTAAAGAAAAACTAAGCGTTGGCGGCCAGGCCGTCATAGAAGGCGTCATGATGAAAGGCATAAAAACGGTAGTCGCCGTTAGAAAAAAGGATGGTACCATAGTCGTTTCAGATTATGGACAGATGGTCAGACCAAAGGGATGGAAATCGTGGCCATTTATTCGTGGAACTTTCGTGCTTTACGATTCTTTGGTAAGTGGTATAAAAGCTTTAAATCTTTCGGCAAATCTTTCCGGAGATGAGGATAACCAGTTGAGCACAAAAGACATATTTTTTGCACTTTTGATAGCCTTTGGAATGGCCATAGGGCTTTTCTCGATTCTTCCGGTTCTTATAACATCTTTCTTTTCGGCTTTAAGAAATAATGGTTTCCTATTTGCGCTCGTTGAGGGCGGAATAAGAACGGTTATCTTCTTGATCTACATATGGATAATAGCGATGCTTCCCGATATAAAAAGGGTCTTCCAATACCACGGAGCAGAGCATAAATCCGTCTTTACATATGAGGCCGGCGAGGAATTGACGGTAGAAAACGCGAGAAAGTATTCTACCCTTCATCCGAGATGCGGAACGAGTTTTTTGATGATCACCATGATAGCGGCAATAATAGTCTTTAGCATACTCGGAGGAATTGATCCAAGGATGAACATATGGTGGAAGTTCGTCTCAAGAATAGTTCTGATACCCGTCGTAGCGGGTCTTGCTTATGAATTTCAAAGGATGACGGCAAAACATCTTGACAATCCATTCTTTAGAGCGCTTGCCAAACCAGGCCTATGGCTTCAAAAACTGACAACAAAGGAACCGGACGATTTGCAGTTAGAAGTCGGTCTCGCCGCACTAAAGGCATCTTTGGAAGAAGTGCCGGAAGATATAAAAACTGAAAAGAAAAGCGTTGATTTTGAAAAAATGTCTTAAAAAATAAAGCAAATAAAAAAGGTCAAGTGCAAACTTGACCTTTGATTTTGATTTTGTTTACAATTCGTTTGTTACCGATCGGGGAGAAACATCTGCCTTTGAAACTTCCTCAAGACTTTCTCCCTTAGTTTCTTTCAAAACCAAAGTCGTTAAGATGCCAGCGAAAGATACGACGGAGATTATCACGAATGTTGAATTGAAACCTATCGCTGCCATGATTATAGGGAAAAGCAATGTACCCACGAATGCCCCAACTTTACCAATTCCTGCCGATATGCCGTGACCGGTGGTTCTATACTCGGTTGGGAAAAGTTCTGAAGGGAGTATAAATGTTGTCGTATTCGGGCCAAATTCTGTAAAGAAATAACTTATACCGTATATCGCGAAGAAAAGCCATATTTGCCTCTCTATTTCCGGAAATATGCCTATGAGCAGGAATGAAATCCCCATTACCGCGAATCCAATCAATTGAATCGTTTTTCTTCCAATCTTATCTATAAGCGCTATGGATAGAATGTATCCGGGCAGAGCAAATGCGACGAAGATCAGGAGCGTGTAAAGTGTTTTTGTTTCGAGAGACATACTTGAAGAGATCGAATTCAGCACAAGAGGAGTAGAAATCGTGTTGCCGTAATAGGCGTAATCCATCAAAAACCAACTGCCGGCGGTACCAAAAAGGGTGATCATAAGATTTTTATTTGTGAAGAAATCAATTAAACTGCTGCGCTTCTTTTCAACATTGCTCGACTTGTCAGATTCAACACGTTTATTCATGAATTTGCCAACGTCCTCGAGCGCCTTTTTTCTGTCTCCAAGCACTTGGGCCGTGTATCTTGGAGATTCCGGGATCTTTCTTCTTAAATAGATAACCATCAAAGCGGGAATTGCCCCTATTCCGAGCATTATTCTCCATGATAGATCCGGTGTTATATTAAGTCCAAGCAACGCCAAAGCCACAAGAGGACCTGTTATAAGTCCCACGGCCTGCATTGAAAAGACAAGGCCTACAAGTTTGCCGCGGTCCTTTTTGTTAGAATATTCGCTCATTATGACAGCGCTTACGGGATAATCTCCTCCTATACCAACGCCGAGTAGGAACCTTGATATCAAAAGCCATGTAAAATCAGGAGAAATAGCCGAAAGCAAAGCACCAACCGCCATTATCATTGCTTCAACCCCGTAGACCGTTTTTCTTCCGAACCTATCCGCAATGCGACCAAAAATAACAGAACCTATAAGTGCGGATATAAGAGAGATGCTGCCCAGAAAGCCTATTTGTGCGCTGTTCAATTTCCATATAGGCGCGATAAGGGCTATCGCTATGCCTATTATGAAAAGATCATATGCATCGGTAAAAAATCCCATTCCAGACACAAACATGGCCTTAAAATGATGCCTTCCTAGTTCAGCATTATCAAGATAGTTTTCTATCTTTTCCATCTTTTCACCTCCAAATAGATGATGCTACTTTATTTTTATCCCTTCTTTATCAATTTTACGTAAGGATTAATTTTTACTTATAGGGGTATAACTTTTTCGTATTTGACTGATTAACGAATTCGTTTTATACTTACAAAGAATGGAGGTGCTGCTTTGAAAGTACTTTTTCACATTGACGAGTCTGTTATGTGGGATCTTACAATTAGAAATTTAAACAACTTCATTAAAGATATAGATGAAGATTTCTCGATAGCGCTTGTTGCAAATGGAGATGCGGTCAACGGCTATATCGATGAAAAATTGTTAGATCAGATGAGAGCGCTTTCAAAACATGTAACTTTTATTTCATGCCTTAATTCGATGAAAAAAGAACATATAGAATCAGAGGCACTTCCCGAATTCGTAAAAATCGTTCCTTCTGGCGTCGTTGAAATTGCGAAACTTGAAGAAAAGGGATTCCATTACATAAAACCTTAAGGAGGTTTGTATGGGTATTCTCGATATTGGATACGGAACTATAATTGGCCTTTCCCTTGGTTTGACGGGCGCGGGTGGTTCGATAATAACAATTCCTATTTTGATATATCTTTTGAATATGAATGCCCACGTTGCAACCGGCACAAGCCTTGTGATAGTCGGTGTTGGAGCGCTTGCCGGAGCCATACAATACTCGTTTGGTAAAACAAAATATTTACACTGGAGAATAGGTTTTCTTTTCGCCATAGCCGGGATAGTCGGAGCCTTTCTGGGATCTTATTTCAATGCTTTATTGCCTTCGTATCTGATACTTTATCTCTTTGCAACTTTGATGGTCATAATAGGCATCATGATGTTAAGAGAAAAAAATTATGCGAAGGAGACCGGCGCCCCAAGTCTGAAAAATGTCAGAGGTTTATCTGAATGGTTAAAGTTCGTCGGAGCGGGATTGTTCATCGGATTTATGACAGGTTTTTTCGGGGTTGGCGGCGGTTTCTTGATAGTACCAGTTTTAGTTTTGATACTCGATTTTCCTATGAAACACGCTATAGCGACAAGTTTGATGGTAATAGCGCTGAACTGTTTGTGGGGAATATTATCACGGCTTAGCGGAGTCGGAACGATAGCGTGGGGTACGGCGTTGTATCTTGTAATCGGAGCGGTAATAGGTATCGTGATAGGCGTTCTTATCGCCAAAAAAATAAAAGCCGGATCTCTTACAAAGATATTCGCTTATTTCGTAATAGCGTTGGCAATTTACATGTTTTTAAGAACGATGGGAATAATAGCTTAAATGGAGGGATTTGAAGTGAAAACAGTAGATGTGGTGACAATAGGTGCAGGTGGAGGAGCGTATCCGGCCGGATTCAGGCTTGCTAAATCGGGTATGGATGTTGTTATGATAGACGACAAGGGCGTCATGAGTGGAAATTGCCTTGCAGAAGGATGTGTTCCGTCGAAGGCCATCAGAGAATCTGTGAATCTTTACAGAATTTCCAAAAAATTCGACTTTTGGGGTTTAGACGGACAGGTTGCTTTTGAATACAAAAAGATAATCGCCCACAAAGATAATGTTCAGAAATTCAGATATGCCCAACATGCCGAGGAATTAAAAGAAGCGCTTCCGCATCTTCAACTTGTGAAAGGCCACGCAAGATTTTTGGACGATCACACGCTTGAGGTGAAAACTGAAAAAGAAAAGGAAGTTTACCGTGCAAAACGTGCAATAATCGTCGCAAGTGGATCGGAAACTTCGATTCTACCTATAAACGGCGCTGATTTATGTATAACATCTCACGATATTTTCTCAATGAATCCGAAATTGCAAACACTGCCAAAAACTATGACAATAATAGGTGGCGGATATATAGCGCTTGAGACTGCGACCTTCTTCAATGAACTTGGAACAAGGGTCAAACTCTTCAAAAGGTCCGACAGAATACTCTCTGATGAGGTTGATTTGAGATTTTCACAAACTCTAAGACAGTTTTTAGATCCCAACATCGAGATCGTAACTGGTGCTCGTGTCATGGAAGTTGAGAGGGTTCAGGACGGATACAGAATGAGCTATGTAAAGGATGATAAGACAGAGAGTGTGACTTCGGATATAGTCATGATGGCAGTCGGAAGAAGATCCGTAATTCCAGAAGGCGCGGACAAAATAGGAATAAAGACAGAACATGGAAGAATAATAGTAAACAACGCAATGCAGACGAATATTCCCCATATTTATGCGCCTGGCGATGTTAACGGACTTTCAATGCTTTTCCATTCTGCCGTAAGGCAGTCCCTTGTGGCCGCAAATAACATAATGGCGGGAAATACTCCCATCGATTACATGAATTTCAAAACAGTCCCGACGACGGTCTTTACCTTTCCTGAAGGAGCTTATGTCGGGATCCTGCCTGATGAGGCGAAGTCGAAGGGAATCAAACTTGTGGAAACATCATCACCTTTCAAAATCGATGCGCGCGCGCAAATTTTTGGGGAAATGGACGGAGAGATAAGAGAATTTTTCGATGCCGAGACGATGAAGATAGTCGGAGCATGGGTCATAGGCCTTGATGCAGGGCTTTTGATAGGAGAACTCGCGAGACTTGTCGAAGGCGGATTTACGGTAAAAGAGGTTGCTGAATTCGCCGATCAACATCCCACGACTGCCGAAGGTATAGTGAAGGCCGCAAGAAAATTAATCTGAAACTTTGCCTTTGTAACTCACTTTGAAACAGGAGGGATGTTTATGACAGAAAACGGCAATGAAAGGCCGGTTCAGTTGAAAGTAAAAGATGAAAAAGTAGGTATGATGCCATGGATGATAGCGCTTATATTGCTTTTTTCATCTCTGCTGCTATTCATCGGCGGAATATTTTACCATCACGCAAATGTATGGGTTGGACTATTTCCAGGCATAATTTTAGGTATGATGCTCGAAATGTGGAATTTTGCCGATCCTGATGTCATAATAAAGGCCGTAGCGTGGAGAGACAGATTACTCTTGATATGCTTCGGACTGGTTGTTGGAATAAGCATCTTTTTGCTATATTTCGTAAATATGCTTGGAGTTCATCTCAACTGGGGATTCAAAGATCTCTACTTCTGGGGAATAATAATTGGTGCGATATTTTTCGGCTTTGGAACAGCCATCGCTGGATATTTCCCCGGCACTATTTGGATATCTCTTGGTCAGGGCAGACGCGAAGGATGGTGGGCATTGGGCGGAGGCTTGCTTGGAGCCCTTCTTTGGTCATTGATATACGGACCTTTAAGCGGAGCGCTTGTTAAAGCCGCAAATTACGGTCCTGTTTCGATTGCATTCGCGCTCGCAAACGGTAATGCCGTCGGAGCTTGGTTTGTTGGCATTCTTTTTGCCTCCGCGTTCATAGGGATGTGGTTTTTCATTCCAAGATTTCCTAAAGGCACAAAAGGTTGCGGCTGGCATTTCCTTGGGAAAACAGATCCGAATGAACAATTGCATTCGCCATGGACAACTGAATACGAGCAAAGATATCCAAAGATGAGAAATTGGGTTATGCCCGTCGCCGAAGCATCGACAGTTGAGGCGTCGAGAATTGTATTCATACTTGCGCTTGCATTTGCTATAACGACATCGGCCGTAATAATGTTAAGGCAGATCTTTGGAGAGTCAACAACTTTTTCATGGCTCGGAGGTCTTTTCATATACGCATTCTGGCCTAAAGCGATTCCAAATCTTCCGTATCTTGCAAACCTTTTACCCATTCACAATGGTACTTTGGATGTGCTCGGTAAAATAGGATGGGAACCAATCTCAGATCTCGGAACTTTCCTTGGAGGTTTGATCTCTTCTGTCCTGCTCACAAGAAGATGGATGGGATACAAAAAAGACATTCCGCCTGTCTGGAAGAAAAGATTCGGATCAAGCCAATCTAAGAGAAATTGGGCTGTCTTCTGGGGCGCATTCATGGTGCTATTCGGTGCAAGAATGGCAGGAGGTTGTGCAAGCGGGCATATACTTTCCGGATCATCCCAGTTGGCCGCAAGCGGTTTACTCTTCGGAGCCATCGTGTTGTTAACGGCTTACATTACAGCACATTTGCTTTACGGAAAAGCGCTTGATTAAAATCATTGATTAATTGGAGGCGATAAAAACGAACAGCGTAGAATTCATACCCGGTGCAACTATCACAATAGACGATGATAGGTGTATAGGATGCAGAAAATGTGTCGAGGTTTGTCCTGAGGATGTTTATGAACTTGTAAGAAGGCCTGGAGAAACCGATCCGAACAAAGAATTCAAATCAGTGGCCGTCGCGCCTGAGAAGTGCATACTTTGCCTTTCGTGCCTTGAAATATGCGCAAAAGACGCCATATACATTGACGGACAGCAATAGAGGTGATTGAAATGGCAGGACCACTTTTAAAAGAACAATTGATTAAACCAAAGTACGACTGGAAAAAATTGACAGATCAGATCGTCGAGAAACTTGAACTCAAATATGAGCCCGTCGGTATTTATCTCATACCAGCCAAACATGCCGAAAGGTACGAAAAGTTCTTTGAAAATTTTGCAAAGCCCAATGGGCGTCTTACTTACTGTCAGGCAGTCGACACCGTGAGAGGCGCAGCGAATTATTCTAAACTTCCCGAAAGGCCGGATGTGCTCGTCCTTAAAGCAAAGGATTTCCTCTGTTCTGCCGGCGCGGCCAATTTAGGATTTTACGATCTACCCGAGCCGATAAAAAACGGTGAAAGAGACTTCTTGCTCAGAAGATTTCCATCTATAGAGACCTCAAAAGTAACGCGAGAGATGATACCGCACTTTGAGGCCGGCTCGACTTCTTCGGTGGTTGTGTTCAAATTGTCAAAAGCGCCCGTCGATCCACATATAGTGCTTGTCTTTGGAAATCCGGCGCAAATTCTTTCGCTTGAAGGACCTTACGTCATGAAAAGAGGTGGAAGGTTGGAAATCGATGTGCTCGGAACTTGCGGTGTGTGCGCCGAGATGACCGTATCGCCACTTTTAAACAGAAAGATGAATCTTTCGACGCTGTGCGGAGGCGCGAGATCGCATGCGTTTAAAGATCCAACCGAAATGGGAGCGGGCGTACCGGGCATCGAATTTCCAGAACTTGTTGAGAATTTGCTTGCCAGGCAAAATATTCCGAAGAGACAAGATTTGCCAAAGGAACTTCAATAATTGAAGCCTAAAGAAAACACGATTGAAAAAATAGACAAACTTTTTGAAAAGATATACGCCACCGACCTTGATGAAGAAAGCATTCGGATTCTTAAAACTTTACAGGTTCATCTCCATTCGATGAACCTTCACAAAGCAAAGGTGGCGTATTTCTCTTTGATAAAATCAAAACTGAATTGTATCTTTGAACTTTTGAATTCATCCAAAACAGATGAATCAAAGAAAGAAATAAAAGAATTAAAGAAATTTTTGTGAGGTAGATTATGCTTGAATGCGAGTCAATCAACCAGTTGAGTGAAATAGAACTTAAGATATTGAAATATCACAAGTTGATGGGAGCGGACTATTCAAAACTCATCTCTCACAGATTTGGCATAAAATTGTGCGAGGCAATGGCAATTCACAAAAAACTTTTCGATCTCGGTTTTCTCGAAAAGGTTAGCGGCAGCATAATAGATTACCACACAAACATAAAGAGATTGAAAACTATAAAGCACAGAAACCATACTTACTACGTCTTGAGCAGAAAAGGCGAACTTTGTCTTAGAGAATACGAAAGAGAGTTCGGAGAAATACAGTTGAATCTTAAGTATCCTTACAAAAGATAATTTGACATTTAAAATCAATAAAAATGCAACAATGCGCACCAATCATGATATACTTGATATACTTAGGAAGGATTAATCTCCTCATATTCATTTTAGGTACTTGAAAATACAAAAACTGCCTTATACGCATACTTAAAACATTCAAACAAATCTTCATGTTGAGTATGGAAAAACAAATTAAAAGAAAAAATAAATTGATATTCCGCACACCCATCCGTGAAGCGTTAAAAAAGGAGGAATTGAAATGGACAAAAAGAGTAAAAAGAGTTCAGAAGAAGGGTATCATTACATTCCTTCAAAAGAGCCTGAAGCGCTGTCTGTAAATCCCATGTTTGCGAGGAAAGGCGAGGAATCCGTTCCGAAGTACAAATTACCTGATAATTCGATGCTCCCCGAAACGGCCTACCAGATAGTTCATGATGAAATAGGACTTGACGGAAATGCACGTCTAAATCTTGCCACTTTCGTTACAACATGGATGGAACCAGAAGCGACGAGGCTTTATATGGAAACAGTTGACAAAAACATGATCGACAAAGATGAATATCCTCAAACGGCTGCCATCGAGCAACGCTGTGTAAACATACTTGCCGATCTGTGGCATTCTCCGGACGCTCGAAATACCATTGGCGCTTCCACAACAGGATCTTCGGAAGCCTGCATGTTGGGAGGCCTTGCCTTGAAAAGAAGATGGCAAAATTTAAGGCGCGCGCAGAAAAAGCCCATCGATAAGCCCAACATTGTCTTCAGTTCCGCCGTGCAGGTTGTCTGGGAAAAATTTGCAAATTACTGGGATGTTGAACCGCGCTATGTAAACATAACACCGGACAAGCCCTATCTTAGTCCGGAAGGCGTTTTGAAAGCGGTAGACGAGAATACGATAGGTGTCGTTCCCATTTTAGGAAACACTTACACAGGCCTGAATGATCCGGTTGCCGATATAGCAAAAGCCTTAGATGATTTACAGAAAAAAACGGGTCTGGATATACCAATCCATGTGGATGCGGCCTCCGGAGGGTTCATAGCGCCGTTTTTAAATCCCGATCTTGTATGGGATTTCAGGCTTCCGAGAGTCCATTCGATTAACGCTTCGGGCCACAAATACGGCCTTGTCTATCCGGGACTTGGATGGGTTATATGGAAAAACAAATCCGTTCTTCCGGAAGATCTCATATTCAAAGTTTCATACCTCGGCGGCGATATGCCGACATTTACCCTTAATTTTTCTCGGCCGGGCGCTCAGGTACTTTTACAGTACTACAATTTTTTACGTTTGGGCCGCGAAGGATATTATAAGGTTCAGAAAGAAAGCCAGAATGTAGCACATTTCATCTCAAAAGAAATAAAAAATATGGGTATGTTCGAACTCTTTAGCGACGGGACGGATATTCCCGTTCTCGCGTGGAAATTGAAGGATGGGTACACGAAAAAATGGAACCTGTATCATCTTTCGGATAAGGTGAGAGAGCGCGGATGGCAGATACCCGCGTATCCGCTACCCGCATCGATGCAGGATACAACGATCATGCGTATTGTTGTTCGTAATGGGATGTCAATGGATCTTGCACATTTGCTCGTAGAAGATATCAAGCGCTCCGTCGAGTATTTAGACAATCTGAAAGGGCCTATGCCATCTGAAACCAGACATATAAGATTTCATCATTGAAGGGATGTAAAAATATGGAAAAATGGGTTTTACAGATCATAAATTCCGAAAACTGGGAACATGTGCTTACAATGGTAGAAAATAACGTAGGCAAAAGGGATATAAAGATCGTGGCTTTAGGTCCTGCGGTGGTACCTTTGTTTGCACAGGGAAGTTTAAGATCAGCGATAGAAGATCTGATTGGCAAAGGATTGAAACTTGAAATTTGTTCGGTAAGCATAAAAAAGGCCGGATTAGAAAAAGCAATTCCGCCACAGGGCTCTACCCTAAAGCCAGGATTATTAGCGATATCCGATGATGTGAAAGCGGGATATATGTATTTTGCTATAGGTTAGAAATTAGAAAAAAGGAGGAAATCATGGCTGACAAAAGCAGTGATGTAAAATCCATCGGAAATGTGAAGGGCGGCACGAGATACATAAGTTGGTGGACGATGTCCATGATGATAGTCGTCGCTGTGGCAAGTTTAAGAAGCGATCCTGCCGATGCTTTTTACGGATTGGGATCTATTTTCTATTATGTCATACCGGCACTTGTGTTTTTAATTCCGACCGCCCTTGTGGCCGCCGAACTCGCTTCTGGATGGAAGGGTGGAATATACATCTGGGTACGAGAAGGAATGGGAAATGAATGGGGGTTCATGGCAATATGGCTTCAGTGGATTCAAAACGTTGTGTGGTATCCATCACAGTTAGCGTTCGTCGCTGCGGCTTTGGCTTATGTTTTTATGGCTCCCAATCTTGCGAATTCAGGATATTACACGGCCATAGTGATTCTTGTTGCTTACTGGATATCTACCTTGATAACGCTACGCGGAAATAATCTTTTTGCTCACGTCGGAGCGTGGGGCGGGATAATAGGAACCTTCATACCCGGTATAGTGCTTATCATACTTGGAGGATTATGGTTAGGAACGCATCAACCAAGTCAGGTACCGCTTGCGTGGTCAAATGTGATCCCGCCGTTCACAGGACTCGCATCGGTGGTGTTGATTGTCAGCAATTTCCTGGCTTACGCCGGTATGGAAGTTAACGCCGTGCACGTAGATCAACTAAAAAATCCAAACAAAGATTACACAAAAGCGCTTCTTGTCGCTTTTGGAATAATACTCGCCGTCTTTATTCCACCAACTCTTGCGGTGGCCATAGCAGTGCCTCCGTCCAAACTTGGTCTCACAAGCGGTATAACGGCTGCCTTCGAGGTATTTTTCACGCACTGGGGAGTTAACTGGATGACTCCGATTCTATCCTTGATGGTCGTTTTAGGTGCTCTCGCTTCCGTCGTCGTGTGGATCGCGGGACCAAGTAAAGGTTTGTTGATCGCCGGAAGAACAGGATTACTTCCTCCTTTTTTACAAAAACGAAATAAGGCCGGCATACAGGAAGGAATTTTGATCCCGCAGGGGATCATAGTGACTATACTTGCCGCGCTTTTCGTCTTCATTCCAAATGTAAGCGTTGCCTTCTTTCTTTTGATCGCTTCGGCGGCCCAGTTATATTTGCTTATGTATATTTTGATGTTCATCTCGGCCATGAGATTGCGCGTAAAGAAACCCGATGTGCAAAGGACTTACAAAGTGCCAGCGATGAATTTTGTAGCAATTGTTGGGCTTGTTGCATCAGGTTTGGCATTCGCGCTTGGGTTTATTCCCCCGAGTGAACTATCTGGAGTACCAACGGTAGCATATCCAATAATTGTAATTGCAATAACCGCGGGCCTTGCCATAATACCACTGATAATCTACGCGTTACGCAAGCCTGAGTGGAAGACCATAAGCGACGAAGAATTTGCGAATTTAATAGGTGCTCACGTAACTCCGCCGTCTCACCACGCACCTTCACCGAAAAAGAAATCTTAAATCTATAGATCGCCGGGTATACCGGCGATCTATGATTGAAAAGCGATGGAATGATATATGGAAGAGGACAGCAATTTAATCAAAAAAAGGATAATCGGTCTCATAATCGGTCTCGCATCATTGGGACTGGTTATTTTGTTTGGAACTTTTGGGTACATGTACATAGAAAAATGGGATTTTCTGACCTCATTCTTTTGGTCTGTGATAACACTTTCGACAGTCGGATATGGTGTACCAAAAAACAAAGTTATGACCTCGGCAGATTATATATTCATAATATCGCTTATCGTTATAGGAATTTCGATATTCCTATACACTCTCGGAAATATTGCCTCATTTCTTTTTGACGGAGATCTCCGTAGATATTCAAGGATACGAAAGAAGATGAAAAAAATGGAGAATCTGAAAGATCACTGTATAATAGCGGGCGGTAGAAGAGGAATAGGCAAGTACGTCGCAATTCAACTTGCCATAAATAAGTATCCTTTTGTCTTTGTTGCGAGAGACAAAGATTATGTTGAAGATGCAAGATCAAGTCTTATAAAATACATGGATGAAAAAGATTTCTACTATATCGTTGGCGACATAACAACGGATGAATCGATATTGCTGAAAGCGGGAATAAAGAATGCAAAATCTATCGTTATCGCTCTAACGGACGATTCTTTGAACGTCCATGTCTCTCTCATAGCCAGAAGCATGAACAAATCGATAAACATAATAAGTGAGGCACTTGAAGAGCCTGTAATAAAAAGGCTCAATTACGCTGGTGCTAATAGTGTGATTTCTCCAGTCGAAATAGCCGCATCAAGGATGGCGTCGCTGGTATTCGATCCGTCACTTAGATCATTTACGGAAATAGTACACAAAAATGAAAATATAGAGTTGAAAAGCGCAGAAATTCCGGTAAGTACGAACAGCAAGATGATAGGTAAAACGATCCAGGAAATCAAAATCTCCGAAAATACAGGCCTTATTTTGATAGCCATAAGAAGGGGAGATGAAGTTATCTTCAATCCACCAGTTTCGACCAAAATTGAAATGGGAATGACGCTTATCGTTATGGGAAACAACGATTCGCAATTTGCGAATCTAAAAATGATATAACATTTTTGAAAGATTTTAACAATTGCCCGTTTTTTGTGTAGTTGACAAATATAATTTTGAAGATAAAAATTTGCATAGTATAATTTACGGCTAAGGTAGGAGGTGGGGGGAATGAAAAGAACTTTGATCGCTCTTTTTTTGCTTTCGACACTCACAATTTCGATCTTTGGATGGGGCTTTTCAGTTCACAAGATAATAGCCAAAACGGCCATTGAAAGGCTAAGCGGGCCATCTTTGGGTTATTTTCTTCCTCTTGAGAGCCAAATAATGATTTATTCAACCTATCCAGACGAGCACCAGGATTTTGAAGCCGGCACCGCTCATTTTATGGAAATAGATTTCTACGCAGAGCCGCCTTTTGATAATTTAAGATCGAAGATAGAAAATTATATGCAAACTTATGGAGAAGCGATAGGAAGAGGACATGGTTATGCGCCATGGGCGATAAATAAGTACTATCATTTGCTCGTCGAAGACATAGCAATAAATTCTCCAGATGTGCCGAAGATCGCTGGAATACTTGCACATTTCGCGTCAGATATAAATATGCCCTTACATGCCACGGTAAATTTTGAAGGACAGATGACAGGTCAAAGCGGCATACATGGCTTATGGGAAAGCGCCATAGTCGACAAACGTTTTGATCAGTCAATGATCCTTCCTACCAGGACATCTACGGTCACAGATATAATAGACGCATCTTTGGAGAATTCAAAAATTGCATGGCATTATGCCCAATCTCTTCTCGCAATAGATAGAAGTGAGAAGGCGCTTTTTGAACAACTTTCAAAAGATTCTCTCATTTCATCTATTTCTTACGAAAACATTCTTTGGGATTCCACAAAATGGATAGCGGCAGTTCAAATAACGAGATCTGTCGAGTTTGTATCGACGCTCTTTCAAATGGCTTACAACGAATCGAAAAACTATATTCCAAAGGCTGAATCGCGCCCAAAGATCGTGATCTTCAAAATTTCTTCGAATGGAAATGATCAATATGTGGCAATAAAGAACGCGGGAGAGAAAAGCGTGAATCTTAAGGGCTGGAAAATCTCAAATGGAGAAGGAAAATACTTCTTATTTGAAAATGACTTCGTTATAGATCCCGGACGTTACATTCTTGTCCATTCCGGTTCAGACGCGAAGGGACTAATCTGGTCAAATTCTTTGATCTGGTCTTCACATGGAAAAGCGCAACTGTTTGACCCGGATGGAAATATGGTCTTTGAATTTGTCTATTGATGAAAGATCGACGCAAGTGGGAGAACATAAAATAGAATTGCAAAAAAGTGCATTGCGCTTCCACCTATAACAAAAAGGTGCCATATGAAATGGTGATATCTCATTTTTCTCCGGATGTAAAAAACCGTGCCAAAAGTGTACAGCAAACCTCCGATCACAAGAAAGATGATGCCATCAAGTGATAACTTTTCAAGAAGGGGGTTTATCGCAAAGATGACCATCCAGCCCATCAATATGTAGATCAAAGTTGAGAGGATAACGAACTTTTTTACAAAGAAAATTTTGAAAAGTATCCCGACGACGGCCATACTCCATGTTATTCCAAAAAGTGTCCATCCCAGAGGACCTCTGAGGGTGATAAGTTCAAATGGCGTGTAAGTGCCGGCTATAAGCAGAAATATGGAAGAATGATCGAAGATCTCGAAGACATCCTTTGCCTTTCCGTTCGGCAATGCATGATAAATAGTCGACATCGTATAGAGTATAACCATTGAAGAACCGTAAATAGAAAAGCTCACAACATACCAGGCATTTCCGTAAATGGCGGAGAAAATTACCAGGATCACAAGAGCGGCTATTGCAAGTAAGGTCCCGATTCCATGTGTTATGGCGTTGGCAATTTCTTCGCCTAATGTGTAATTTTCTGTATTTTTCAAAAATGTCTCCTTATTTCATAAATTTACCAAATTGACTTATTATACCAGATTCTTTACGGATTCTCTCTCTATCAATTTTGCCTTTAGAACAACGTGCTGGACTTTATGAATGTTTTCGTTTTCAATCGCATCTAAAAGCAATGTTGCTGCAGTCATCCCTATGGTATCGGCAGGCTGAACAACTGTGGTTATGGAAGGGGAGGAAACCTTCATCCATTCTGCATCGTCAAATCCGACTATAGAAATATCATCTGGAACCCTTAATTTTAAATCCTTTATCGCTCTCATAAGTCCCAAAGTCGTGAAATTGTTCATCGCGATCATTGCAGTCGGCCTTCTGGATTTTTGCAAAATCTCTATAGATTTTTTATAAGAATTCTCCTCAGTAAAAAATCCGCTCTTTACCCACTCCTGGCGGTATTCCAGCCCAAAATTCTTCATCGCTTCTTTAAAACCGTTTAACCTTTCATGACCGGTATAACTTTTTTCTATTCCGTAAACGGCTCCTATCTCTTTATGCCCTTTGTCTTTGAGATATTTAACTGCATCGTAAATCGCGGACCGGTTATCTATGACAACGGAATCGCAATTGACAGAATCTATAAGCCTGTCGAAGAGGACTATCTTCATTCCATGCCTTACGAGATTTCTGTAAGTGGAAAGATTTTGCCCTTCGGCTGCCGGAGCAACGATGAGGCCATCTACCTTTTTAGAAACGAGCAATTCAAGGTATTCAACCTCTTTTTGTGGATTCTCTCCGACGTTGCATATCATAAGATTATATTTTTTGGCGTAAAGCACTCTTTCAATGGCAGAAATGACCTCGCTGAAAAACGGATTTTTTATGTCTGAAACAAGAACGCCCACTGTAAAAGTTTTGGATATCTTCATCCCTCTTGCGAGGCCGTTGACAACATAGCCCATTTCCCGCGCGGTTGCGATAACCTTTTTTCTTATCTCATCGCTAACACCAGCTTTGTGATTTAGAGCCTTTGAGACTGTGGCAGTTGAAACACCTAAACTTTTTGCGATATCTTTTATGCTAACCATCAAATCCCTCTTTCAAATTCTTTAAAAATCCCTTGACTTCTTCAAGTCTTGGAAAAGACGTTATAGCTCCTACCTTTTGAGCGGCCATTCCAGCAGTTATCGTTCCGAATTTAGACGCGGAGATTAGATGCTTTTCATCAAAATTGTTCCCTGCAAATTCATGTATAAGACCTGCCATAAAGGCATCTCCACATCCTGTGGTATCCACAGCATCGACATGCATTGCCGGAACATGATCTACATCTTTTGAAATGACGTACGCGCCATTTTCTCCGTCCGTTATGACAGTTTTACCAATAGATTTTACCACTCCGACGATATTTTTAAAATCGTCAAGGCCGAAGATCGATTTCGCGTCTTCCATACTGCACTTGACAAGATCTGCCATTTTCCAGCCCTTTAAAAGATCCGCTTTGTATTTATTCTCATCTTTGGCAATATGTGGTCTGTAATTTGGATCAAAGAAGATGTATTTGCCCATTTTCTTAACATCTTCCATGAATTTCAATATGTGATCCGCTGCGGGGGTTGCAAAAAGAATTGAACCGAAATGAAAGGCATCAAATTCATCTATTCTTACCTTCAAAAAGTCTTCATAAGACAAAGCGCTGTCGGCAGTCGATCTATTCCATATTGCGAATTTTGGTACCTTTCTTTCATCTACAAATGCGAAGGCAAGGGTGGTGTGGAGATCATCATCTGTTACACTTAAGGATATGTCGACATTTTCCTTTCTTAAAGTCTCTTTTAGCATTTCCCCGAAAAAATCGTAAGAGAATCTTGTTATATAACTGACATTTTCTCCAAGTCTTGAGAGTCCAACGGCTATATTCAAAGGCGATCCTCCAACGTGAGGCTCAAAAGAATCATCTATTTTGAACAAATCGATCAAATTTTCCCCGACGATTGCGAAGTTTATTTTTATCACATCCTTATCTTAGATAACACCTTTTCTCAAAATTATGTTAGCATACAAAGCACGTTCTCCACTTGCCACAACTGCGTAACTTTTTGAAGCCAGATCGTAAAATGCAAACCTTGGGACTTTTTTTATTCTTACGATTTCGCCTGAATCATTCAAAATTTTTTCATACTCTTCCCATATTTGTGGAACCCCTTTTTCAGGCAGCATTAGTACAACATTGTAATCCAAGAATGTATCGAGAGGAAACAATTTCATAATTGCATTTAGCAATTTCGGAATCCCTACTCCATCTGCTCTGGTTACAAGAGACATGTTTTTTACCGCGCCTTGCGCAGGATAATTTCCATCTGCGAGAAGAATCTCATCTCCATGACCCATTTCACTCAAAATTTTGAGAAGTTCTGGAGATATAACCGGATCTATTCCTTTAAGCATCTGACTTCCCTTCTTTCATTTTTTTGTGTATGTGTATTTTTGTCTTTTCTTTATTTGATCCAGTGCAACGGTACCTATTATCAATGCGCCAACTATTATTTCTTGCCAAAATGGATTTACATTCAATAGCACAGTGCCATTATAAATTGTTGACATTACAATGGCACCAAGAAAGGCTCCAATAACCGTTCCCTGAGCACCAAACAAACTTGCCCCTCCGATAGCGGCTGCTGCTATTGAATTCAAATTATAATCTGCTCCTGCTGTTGGAACACCCATCCATAACCTCGCAGTAAGCATAACCCCACCAACCCCGGCAAGAAATCCAGATAAAGTATAAACACCGTATATAACTTTTCTTACATTGACACCTGATAATCTCGCTGCTTCTACGCTACTACCAACAGCATAAACATACTTACCAAATTTAGAAAACCTTAAAACTATTTCACCAATTACAACTGCTATTATAAGTAACCAAAAAAGATTTGGCATCCCAAGGAAAATACCGGAACCAAATTTTGCGAACGCAAACGGTAGACCAGATATATTTGTTCCGCCAGAGATAAGGAGGGCAGCACCTGCAGCAATTGACATTGTACCAAGAGTGACTATAAAGGGAGGCATATTCAATTCGTAAATTATAACCCCATTAGCAATTCCAAAGCCTGTTGCCATTAATAAAACAATTATTATCGCTAAAGGTATAGATACACCGTTTATAACAAGTAAGGTTAGAACAACATTTGTAAGTGCTGCAACAGTGCCAACTGAAAGATCTATTCCGGCCGTTATTATAGTATAAAGTTGTCCAACTGCTAAAACTCCTACTATCGCTTCCTGAGAAAATAGATTTCTTATGTTATTTATGTTAAAAAAATAAGGAGACGCTATAGAAAGAAAGACCCAAAGCGCTACGAGAACAATAAATACAAGAGCCTGAGTATTAATTTGAAATGAAAATTTTCTTTTTGATATTTCACTCATACGTTTGCCTCCCCCTGATTTTTTATTGCAAGTGCTAATATGCGTTCTTCCGAAAAATCTTGCCTTTTAACTTCTCCAGATATCTTTCCATTGTTCATAACCAAAATTCTGTCACAGATTCCCATTAATTCTGGCATATAAGAAGAAATAAAAAGAACAGTTCCACCACTTCTGGCAAGTTGATTTATCAAATTGTATATTTCAGCCTTTGCACCAATATCTATTCCCACAGTCGGCTCATCCATCAAAAAGATCTCCGAGTTTGCAGCAAGCCATTTTGCAACAACAACTTTTTGCTGTGTTCCTCCACTCAAATTCGAAACGCTTTGAGACAAATTAGGCGTTTTTATTCCAAGAGCCTTAACTAAGTCTGCCGCTATTAATCTTTCCTTTTTTATATCAACAAATCCGAAGTTTGAAATCTTATTGTAAGATGCAAGATTTATGTTAAACTTAACTCCCATTTGAAGTGCTAACCCCTGTCTTCTTCTATCCTCGGGAAGATAAGAAAGTCTATGTTTAGAAGTATGCTCGGGCGATTTAAAATGGACTTTTTTGCCTTTTATGTATATATCTCCATAAGTCGATTTATCTGCGCCGAAAATGGACATTGCAAGTTCAGTCCTACCAGATCCGATTAGTCCATAAAGTCCTACTATTTCTCCCGCTCTGAGGGAAAATGATATATTCTTAACCTTATAATTACTTATGTTTTCACATCGAAAAATTTCTTCTCCTATTTTACGATTTGGATCATAAAAATTGCTACTTACATTTCTTCCTACCATTAGTCTTATCAATTCATCTACATTTGTATCATTTATATCCTTGGTATCAACGATCTTACCATCTTTCATTACAGTTACACGATTTGCTATTTTAAAAATCTCTTCGAGTCTATGAGATATATAAATGATAGATATATGCTGACTTCTCAAAGTATTTATAACATTGAAAAGTATATCTACCTCTCTTGAACTCAGAGACGCTGTCGGTTCATCGAATATTATTATCTTTGCATTTCTGCTTAAAGCTCTTAAAATGGCAACAATTCCTTGCTGGGCAGCACTCAAAGATCTTACAGTAGCATCCACCGATAACCCTTCATAGCCTATTGATTTCATAAGTTCAATAACTTTTGCTTTTTTTTCTTTATTTTGGATAAAGCCATATTTCCCAGGTTCAATCCCAAGGAATACGTTATCAGCAACGCTCAAGTCATTTGCAAGGACCATTTCTTGATAAACTGCCGTTATTCCAAGTCTTTGAGTCAAGATCGGTTCCAATTTTTCATATTTTTGACCAAAAATAATTATTTCTCCTTTATCTGGTGTATATGCCCCAGTTAATATCTTTATAAGTGTCGATTTCCCGGCGCCGTTTTCACCAACAATTGCATGAATTTCTCCCTTGTAGAGATCAAAAGACACATCCTCAAGGGCCTTTACTCCTGGGAATTCCTTATTTATGCCTTTAACTTCAAGAACTTTTTCCATTTCAAACCTCCAAAAGATCAGGGAGCTTAAAACTCCCTGACCTTAAAAGTCTATTTCCAATTCTTATGAAATTCAATAGGATTAAGAATAGCCTGAGCTTCAGGAGTATTCATATTCTTCTGGGTAACTATAAAGGCACCCGTGTCAACATTCTTAGGAAGTCCCACACCTTCAACTGCGGAAACAGCGTAGAATACGCTCCAATATCCCATTACCCATGGTTGCTGAATCTGCAGAGCTTGCAAAATGCCACTTTTGAGCGCATCTATTTCTGTAGGATCATTATCAAAAGCAACGGCAACCAATTTACCAGCCATACCAGATAACTGCAGTGCTCTTGCCAATCCATCACCGGTAACATTATTATCTGCAAATACTCCAATAAGATTTGGATTCGCCGTGAATATATTTTCCCAGTTAGTAGTTGCGGTATCAATAGCGTTGTTAGCATACTGGTGAGCAACTATTTTTAAACCAGGACCATATTCCTTTAGCCCTTCTAAGAATCCTTGATCTCTTTGAGAAAGTGAACCGACTCCAGCCATTGATGTCATATACGCAATGTCACCCTCAGCTTTTCCAAATTTCTCTTTTATGAGTTCAACAAACTCTTTTGCCAAGGCTTTTCCAGCTTCAATGTTATTTGTTGAAAGGAAACTAACGTAATCTTGTGTATTTGCAGCCGAATCTATTAATATAACTTTGATTCCCTGACTCATAGCCTGCTCTATACCTGGTACCAATGCATCGGCAACGGTTGGAGCTATTACTATGGCATCGGGGTGGACGGCTATCGCATCATTTAATATAGAAACCTGTTTTGCAACATCTGACTCTGCTAATGGCTCTTGGAATTTTATCTTAACTCCTAAGTCCCTTGCCGCAAGTTGTGCACCATTTATAACTATTTGCCAATAAAAAGAGTTGCTCGCTTTAACAATATAAAAAATAGAAATGTCTTTGACCGGTTTCGTTTCAGCAAAAGACGATACGCCTAAAAGCAACAATCCACCTATTAGAAAGGTTAACAACAAAATCTTCCACTTCTTCATACTTACACACCTCCTACAATTTTGACCCTTGAGGGTCAGATATTTATTTGTACACCTTGCATTCAATTCCCGCTATTTTGCAAAAGTCCACAAGTTCATCTACCCAATCACCGTAAACGCCATGGGTATGATTTGAATCATACGTCGAGAGAAATTCATCCGCGCCGACTTCTAATCTCGCAAAGGCATGTGGCCATTCGATCTGGGTTGCTTTCGCCTTTTCTTCGTTCTTCTTTTCTCCAAAGTCCAAAAATTCAGCAGGTAAAATCGCCATCCAGTATTTTCCGTTCTTTCGAGTCAATCGTGCAAGCGTGACATGACCGGGCGCTGCGATGTGTCTTACAGAAGCACCTCCTGCCGGAAAGTAAAAGCCTTCGGGATAGAGTTCTACTTTCTTGAGATTTTCTTCGGGATTAAATGATTTTGACGCAAAATACGTCGCGTGTTCGCCTGAATTGCAAAGATCGAAGAAATTATCTTTCTCATCGTAATGTCGAACGTCCGCAAACAAAACCGGCGTTTTTGCAAGCAATTTAAAGATTTGCATGGTCAATGCGCCATCTGAATCTGCCTCCGTTGCAAAGACAAATGGCTCATGTGCGCCCTCCCAGTCATAAGGATCATTCATGAAGGCTTCCGCAACGTCCATAGTTGCAAAGTTGTCCGTCAATTCAGGTTGGGCCTTTATTCCCGCAAAATCTAATTCGTAATCTTTTATTATCTTTTGGATTGCATGATAACTTTTGATCTGCAATTTTAACTTCTCAGGAGTCAATTGCTTTCCGTCGTAGTGAATTTTTTTCACGTGAGATTCAAGCCATTTAAGGCCAGATTGTGCACGAGATTCAGGCACTTCGGCCGATAATCTTACAACATCATACTGATCGATGTGCTCGATGTCTATTCCAAATATGGAATTCCACAGATCGACATTCGGAACGGCCGTGTACATTCCCATAGGCCGTCCACCAATTATTCCGTACCTCTGCCCTCTTAAAGAGTTAAACGCGTAAGCCGCACGAATAAAAGAAAGTACCTGCTTTAAGACCTTTTGATCTTTGATATCGCCCCAAACTCTTTTGTGAATGACTCCCGTTTGATCCAAAGCACCGGCCGCGGCAAGCATGCCAACCATTCCGGGATATTGAGGATTAACATTTCCAAAAAGCAAAAATGGCCCGGGCGCAAATTTGGACGCAATAACTGAAAAATGAGGGAAAGCCCAAACGGCATAATTGAAGATTGTCAGATGTACTCCTTCGTTTTTCATTCTTAATCCTTCAGATCTGGCTATGGATGGTTTTGAGACGATCTCTTTTGCCTCGATAACTTCGATTTCATTCGTTGATTGGAGCGATTTCGCAAGTTCACTTTGAAAGCGTTTGTTTATTTCAAGGAGATCTGAGTTAACTTTGGGTCGACCATCTGAAAAGGTTATAATGCCAACTTTTATCTTCTCCATGATAGCCTCCATTTACGAAATTATTTGGAAAACGATTAACTAAATAATAACTGACATTTAAAATAATGTCAAAGCCGTTTTTTGATGATTATTTATATTTATATTTGATTTTAGATGTTTATAGATGATTACATAAAAATTTCAAACGATATCTTTAACTTAAACGCAAAAACTATCGCTTGATATTTGATATATTGAATCCAAATTCGGTGTTATTTGTATCAATCTAGATACCATTGGAATTAACCACATAGTTAAGATTCAACTGGAAATGCGATCCTTAGAAATGATCGCGTTGTCATTAACATTTATCTCTCCTTTATTCACGAGATCGCATAGGGCTATTCTTATCTCAGGAGAAGATAGATGGCCATCTTTGGATAAAAACAGATGCACCGGAAATGAAAACGAAATATTTTTGATTATCTCCTCTTCCGTTTTGTAAGAAGAAAGATAATCTATGATTTTTGATTCTATAAATCTTATCATTGAAGATCCCCCTTTTATCTGTTAATAATAGATAATATAATATCTACGTATCATAGTATAACATTTTTAGTCTATAAAAACAAGAATAATTGACTTTAGAATCTATTTATTGTAGAATAAAACAGGGTGATAAAATGAATTCTGCCTTTTCTGCGCGACTAAAAGAACTTAGAACCCAGCATGGAATGAGTCAAAAAAATCTTGCGAATTTAATTGGGCTTAGCGATAAAACTATTTCCGCCTACGAAAGCGGAAGAAATGATCCTGACTTAGAAACGTTAAAAAAGATCGCCAAAATATTCGGAGTAAGCGTGGATTACATGTTAGGTGCATCGCCTGAAAGCGATTCAACGGCCGTCGAATACCCGCTTGAGACAATACCTATTTTTCTTGTAGATTCTCTTGAAAAGCCAGTTGAGTATCTTAAATTGCCGGCATGGGCCGGGTGCAATTATGGCATAGTTGTACCTGATGATTCTGCCGAACCAGCACTCTCTAAGGACGATATAGCACTTATAAGGAAAGGACCCGCTTTGGAAGGCGATCTTATTGTGTGGCTTGAGGACGGAAGGGCGGGAATATATCGAATTTATTTTCAGGATGATCTGGTTATATTAAAGCCCGATAACGCAAAGTATAAACCTCTCATAATGAATCCAGAGACAATTGCCAGATCTTTGATCGGAGTTGTCGTGGGAAGGTGGCAGAAATTCAAATGATCTGAAAAATGGGAGGAAAATGATCATGCAAGTTAATTATAAAATGTGGAGGGTGGATCTTGGAAAAAAGATATTTTGGTTGAAAAATTTTTCTCAAAATTCTTCCGGACATTTTGAATTGTGGAATCTCCAGGAAAGAGAAAATAAAGAGGTTAAAGATAAAAAGGAGAAAGAAAATGATAGAATTTAAAAAGATATCCGATACGCCTTTAAGCAAAATTGTAAGTCTTGTAAATGAAGTCTTTTCCGACTATGTTATTCCGGTAAAATGGGATGTACTTTCCTTTCAACTCGATATGAGGGAAAACTCTATCTCCTTGGAAGATTCTTTTTTGATGATCGTAGATGGCGAAATAGTCGGATTTTCTATAAACGCAATAAGAGCACCACGTGGAAGGATAGACGCTTTTGGAGTAAGAAAATACTTCAGAGAAAGAGGCGTTGGAGGCGCTTTGCTACTTTATTCTCTTGATCAATTGAAATGGAAAGGTGTCAAAGAAGTGATCTTAGAGGTAGCCGCCGGAGACAGGGCCGCAAAGTTTTACGACAAGTACGGCTTTGTAGTCAGAAGAACATTGAGATCCTTTTACACGGATAAGATAATGAGCGCTCCCATTTACAAATTTGAAAAGGCAACTATAGGTGAGATTTACGATGAAGCGGTCGAAAACGAAAAGAACTGGCGCCGGCCAAACTGGCAGAGAGAGGCGATGACTTTGAAACTCTCGGATGACAGGTACAATCACGATTTTGTAATTGAAAATGGCGAGAGAAAGGGATACGTTGTGTGGGGAATCAATGAAAATGGGGCGTTCATAATAGACGCGTCCCCAAGGAATAAAAATGAATTTAATCAATTTTTTGTGAATTTGCTTGCTTCAATCCAGGAAAAAGCAAGGGTTTCGAACATGTTGCTCATGAATGTACCGGAAGATGATCCACTCCACGACGCCGCCATGTTCGCAGAGATGAGACCTTTCATTTTACAGTGGGAAATGTCAAAAATTTGAATAAGGAGAATTCTTATGCCAATTTCTTTCAATCAAGATTCTCTCTCTTTCGATCTTTTCGCAAAGGACCTTCAGTATACTCTCTATATAGATGAAAACAGAAGGTTATGCCACGCCTATTTCGGCAAACGCATTAAAAATTTGAATGTTCGCCATATTTCCGATCTCTACAAAAGGGCTTACGGCCCAAATCTATCCTTAGACATCATTCCACAGGAATACCCTTCTTACGGAACGACGGATTTTAGAAGCCCCGCTTATCAGGTACAATTTAAAGATGGATCTACCGTCTCGGATCTAAGATATGTCTCACATAGAATATATTCTGGAAAGCCTAAATTAGAAGGTCTCCCTTCGACTTATGTTGATGAAGAAGACGAGGCTGAAACTTTGGAAATCCATCTAAAAGACGAAATTGGAAAATTTGAGGTTATTTTATTTTACTCTGTTTTTGAAGATTATCAAGCGATCACAAGAAGCGTTAAATTCGTCAATTTTGGTGAAGACATTAAAATCTTAAGAGCTTTGAGTGCAAGTGTTGATTTTGAAGACGATGCTTTTGACATGATCCAGTTGTCTGGCGCATGGGCAAGAGAAAGGCACGTTGTAAAAAGAGAAATAAAGCCCGGAATTCAGTCAATAGAGAGTAGAAGAGGCGCAAGCAGCCACCAGCAAAATCCATTTTTAGCCCTTGCAAGGAAAGATACAGACGAATGGAAAGGCGAAGTTTACGGATTTAGCCTTGTCTACAGCGGAAATTTCATCGGAGAGGTTGAAGTTAACCAGTACAAAGATACAAGAGTTTTGATGGGAATAAACCCGTTTGATTTCTCATGGCTTTTGAAAACTGGTGAAACATTCCAAACTCCCGAGTGCGTAATGGTTTATTCGGATAAAGGATTTAACGGTATGTCGGAAATTTACCATAAACTTTACATGAATAGACTTGCTCGTGGCAGGCACAAACTTGCGCAGAGGCCCATTCTCGTTAACAACTGGGAGGCAACATACTTTGATTTCAACGAAGAAAAACTTTTAAAGATCGCAAAAGAAGCCAAATTTTTGGGGATAGAGTTATTTGTTTTAGACGATGGATGGTTCGGAAGAAGGAATTCGGACAATTCCTCTTTAGGAGACTGGTATGTAAATAAAGAAAAGTTGCCCGGGGGGCTTGACGGCCTGGCAAGGAAGATAAATGATCTTGGCCTTAAGTTCGGCCTCTGGATAGAACCGGAAATGATCTCTCCAGACAGCGATCTCTACCGTGCCCATCCCGATTGGTGCCTTCATGTTGATCAAAGAGAAAGACATCTCAGCAGAAATCAACTTGTTCTCGATCTTTCGAGAAAGGATGTAAGAGAGTACATAGTTGAAACGATTTCAAATCTATTGAAAAGTGCAAATATAAGTTATGTAAAATGGGACATGAATAGGAATATGACCGAGATAGGTTCCGCAATGCTCCCCGCCGAAAGGCAAAGAGAGGTATCACACAGGTACATACTCGGCTTATACGAAATCCTCGAAAGAATAACTTCTCAATTTCCGGATATCCTTTTTGAAAGTTGTGCCGGAGGCGGAGGAAGGTTCGATCCCGGGATGTTTTATTATATGCCCCAGGCATGGACAAGCGACGATACAGACGCAATTGAAAGGTTGAAGATCCAGTACGGCACAAGTTACGTATATCCTCCTGTCATGATGGGAAGCCACGTTTCAGCCGTCCCAAATCACCAGGTTGGAAGGATAACGTCCATCGACATAAGATCTCACGTTGCGATGAGCGCGAATATGGGATTCGAACTTGATCTTACAAAACTTTCAGAAGAGGAAAAGGATAAAATAAAAAAGTACATAAACGATTACAAGAAATTCAGAAATCTCATCCAGTTCGGGAATTTTTACAGATTATTCTTTGAAGAGAATGAAGTTGCATGGATTATAACAGACGAAACACGTGACGAATTTCTGGTTTATTACTTTAAGGTACTCGGCGAGCCCAACGTAAAGCAAAGAAGGCTAAGAATAAAAGGCATCTCAACTCAAAAAAGATATAAACTTGATGGCACATCAGAAACTTATGGCGGAGATGAACTCGAATTCGCGGGCTTTTTGTTGCCAGAACTAAAGGGAGATTTTCAAAGCGTATTTTTGCATTTTGTAAGCGTGTGAGAAGGTCTTGCCTTCTCACAGATGCTTTTCAAAAAATTTGACGGTCTCTTTTATAACGCGTTCTGACCATTCGTAAGAGGAAAAGACATGATCTGATCCTTCTATCTCGATAAGATTTCCTTTTTTGAATTCCTTCACGAGTTCTTTGCTGTGCTCAAATGGCACTGCCTGATCGGCCGTCCCGTGAATTATAAGGGCAGGTTTTCTGTATTTTTTTGCCTCCGAAAAAGCATCAAATGAAAGCACTTCTTTTGCGAATTCTTTCGAAACCATTATGCCGCCGACATCGAATAAGTTCAGATCTGGAGGAAGCGAGGGTATACCTTTGGAAAAGACTTCTTTGTTTTTCGCGGCCGGTGCCCACAAACATAAGGCGTCTGGATCGATCTGGCTTAAGGTGAGCAACGCTATGGTTCCTCCCATCGAAAGTCCCAAAACCCCGAGGGAGTTATTGAAGTTCCGCTTTGTGTACTCGGCAACTTTTAAGGCATCGGATATTTCCGTCGAGAGAGTCATCTTCTCAAATGGAAGATCGCTGTTTCCAGAACCTCTAAAATCAAATCTCACAGAAGATATTCCAGCCTTTTCAAGCGCTTTAGAAAGCCTAGCAAAGATAAAATGAGCTTCGATGTGGTTTCCGGTAAAACCGTGAAACATAATGACAACAGGCGTATCCTTCCCGGCGCTGTTTACAACGGTAAAAATCCTTCCCTTGTTTTTCAAGTTTACAGTTCTCATAAATGCCTCCTTAACCATTCTTCTGTTTTTTCGATAGCCCTTCCGACGACTTCATCCATGTTGTAATATCTGTATTCTGCAAGTCTTCCGATGAACAAAAATTCGCCGGTATTTTCAAGTTTTTCCGCTTCATTAACGTAAAGGGCTCTTCTTTGCATATTTTTTTCGTCCATAACGATGTAATACGGTTCTCCCTTATCGAGAGGATATTCATAACAAACAGTTGTTAAATCTGACCTCTGTCCCGTCATGTATTTGAACTCGGTTATCCTCGTCCAGTCATAATCATTGGGATAATTGATAACACCCGCGCTTTGAAAGAACTCCTTTTGGTACGTTTTAAATTCAAGCCTTAACGATCTGTACTCAAGTTCGCCGTACATTCTGTCAAAAAAATCGTCGAGACGGCCCGTGTAAAAAGTTGAAACAGGCTTAAGTTCGGACCTCAATTCAAAATAATCGCAATTGGTTATAACGGATATTTTTGGATGATCCAACATCCTCTCGATCATCTTCGTGTATCCGTAAAGTGGCAATCCCTGATACTGATCTGAGAAATATCTTCCATCTCTGTTAAATCTAACGGGAATTCTTTTTGCGACCTCTGCGGAGAGTTTAGAAGGTTCCATATTCCATTGTTTTCTCGTGTAATTCATGTAAAATTTCTCGTAAAGCCTTCTTCCGATTTGAGAAACAACGGCATCCTCAAAATTCAAGGGAGGATTTGAAAAAGTCGAATTCGCAACTTCTTTTTTCAGGAATCCTTCAACCATCTCACTCTCAAGTTCTATTCCAAAAATCTGTGCAATGGTATCGCGGTTTATCGGAAATGGAACGTACATACCATCAACATAACTTAGAACTCTATGCTGGTAATAGTGCCACTGTGTAAAACGGCTTAAAAAGTCAAAAAGATCCTTGCTTTTCGTGTGAAAGATATGAGGGCCATAGGTGTGAACCAAGATCCCATCTTCATTTACCTCATCATGACTGTGGCCACCGACATATCCTAATTTCTCGACGATAAATACCCTGTAATTTGCCTCGGCGAGGATCCTTGCCGCTGTGGCCCCACCAAGGCCCGCTCCGACTACAAGCACGTATTTCATCAAAAACCTCCTCTTCCTCCACCGCCAAATCCTCCACCCACATTGCCTCCAAATCCTCCGCCCCCGAAATTGCCACCGATATTTCCTCCAACCTGCTGGGCGCTTCCAAAGACTGCCGCCTGAGGAAGGAATATCAGTGAATCATACCACACCATAGCGGTGAAGGCAGGGAAAAAAGGATCCGTTTCTATATCAGGTGGATTTACCTCCTTTATGGCCCTTATGACATGTTTTGCAACTCCGAGAGCCGTTCCGTAAATGAGATACTCCTTCCACACAAGAAGGGATTCGGGCGGCTTTTCTTTTATCAAAGAGTAATCCGTAAGATACCTTTCAAATTTTTTCCATCTTAGATAATAGGTTCTGCCTTCTTTCGTCCATCTTCCGAAGATATCTTTCGGCAGGACAAAGATTATCCACGCACTTACCCAGTCTGCGAATGTAATCCACGTCATAAAGAAGAGTATCTCAGGATATGCTCTTCCCTCATATATATTAACAAAAACTAAGATCAAAGGCAGTAATATCAGCGCGAAAAAAGTTACCACTTTGGTTATCGTGTTTCCATAGGTGATCAAATAATTTCTTGCCTCGGCTTCAGTCGAGACTTTGAACTTCCAGTTCGTGAATGCCGAATTGAATTTCTGGGCCCTCTTAAAATCAGATCTCAAAGATTCTCCGAGAGTTTTAGGATCGAATATTCCATCTATAGAAAAAGGCTTTATAACGTCGTCGAACAAAACCTTCTCACTTTCACTCAAAGGCTTATTTCCGTTAAGCACTTTAAAGGCGCCATTTTCTCCGAACTGAAGATATCCTTTGTCGACCAGATTGAGAACTGCCGCGGCAAAGCCATCTGAATCCGGCTCAGATATGAGTCTTTTGACGACGGAATTGACGAGTTCTGGAGGATCGTTGTATGGAATTTCTCTTTCGTATTCTGCAACTTCAACATTCGGTTCTGTCCCAAAAAGTTTCTTGAAGACAAAAGGTATTACAGGGATTAAAACCACCAAAATGATTATCCATATCCACCATTCTAAAACTCCGGAAGAATATCCATTTTCTATGTTTTCAACATCTTTAAGGTTCATTGAGAATGGAGAAGCGTATTTAGGATGGAGCATTGGAAAAACGACTCTCGCTTCGGCATAAGTGTTAGGCGGTATGTTGTGGTAGGTTACCGTGAAAGAATTTTTTCCATCAAATACTATTTGATGCGATACATCCAAAGGATGGGCGAATACCTTTCTGACATCAAAAGTGGAAGGGAAAGTGTAATGGACCGTAAGAAGTGGAACCCATGAAGGCGTTCCTTTGCCCCAAAACTTGTAAAAGAATTGAGAGAAATCCTGACCCGTTTGAAATCCTCCCTTTATATCGTATGAAAGGTTCATAACAACCCTGTCGCCGCCGGGTTGAGGGATTGTGTAACCGTTGTTAAGATAGACAAGCAAATCGAAACCACTTGGATCGACATTTCCTTCCGTTTTGTAAATCTTCGCTCCTTCGACTGAAAGTTTAAAATTGCTCATGGAAATGCCGGGCGGAAATTGAGTATAAGGTGCCAGCCCATGGTAGGGCTTTACAAAAGTGTAGTAATCGCTCTCGGAAATGTGCGCAAGACCGGAAGGATCGACGTTGACATTTACAATGACCTTATTAACCCTTAAATTTGAAGACCATACGGCGAAATAATCGTTAACGTAAAATACGGCCAAAAGCCCTACCACAGCCGCAATTATCACAACGATAATTTTAAACAGAATGGCACCTTTTCTCAAAATTCATCCTCCATTCTATTTCGCGTATTCAACGCTTCTTTTTTCTCTTATGACAACAACCTTTATTTGACCCGGATATTCAAGCGCGGCTTCTATTTCTTTCGCTATATCGTAAGCCATTTTATCGGCAAGTTGGTCGTCTATTTTGTCCGGTTCAACTATTATCCTTATTTCGCGTCCCGCTTGAATAGCGTAGGCCTTTGTGACATTTTTGTGAGACGTCGCTATCTCTTCAAGCTTTTGAAGTCTCTTTATGTATATCTCTATACTTTCTCTTCTCGCACCCGGTCTTGATGCACTTATCGAATCGGCCGCCGCGACGAGAACAGCCTCCGGTGTCTGGAATGGCACCTCTTCATGATGAGCCTGAATCATATTTACAACGCTTTCTTTTTCTCTATATCTTCTCGCGAGTTCTCCACCTATCATCGCATGCGTGCCTTGAACCTCATGATCGACGGCCTTTCCTATGTCGTGCAAGAGAGCGCCTCTTTTAACCTTTTCAACATCGAGACCTATCTCTTCGGCCATCATGGCAGCGATCTGGGCAACTTCTATTGAATGATACAACACATTCTGACCAAAACTCGTTCTGAATTTCAAACGTCCGAGTAATTTTATCAGTTCTGGATGCATGTTGGATATTCCAACTGTCAGTATGGCTTTCTGACCTTCATCGTGTATTATCTTCTCTATCTCTTTTTTCGACTTATCGTAAAATTCTTCTATCATCGCCGGATGAATTCTTCCATCCTCTATTAACTTCTCGAGAGTCATCTTCGCTATTTCACGTCTAAGCGGATCAAAGCACGAAAGAACAACACTCTCTGGAGTATCATCAATTATTATGTCAACCCCGGTAAGATTTTCAAATGCCCTTATGTTTCGACCTTCTCTTCCTATTATTCTTCCCTTCATATCATCATTGGGTAATTCAACTGAAGAGACCGTTATATCTCCCACGTAATTGCTCGCATATCTTTGAACGGCCGTACTTATAACCCATTTAGCCTCATTTTCCGCTTCTTCGGCATATTTTTCCTTTATCTCTGAGTACATCTTTGCGAGGCTTTTTTCCATCTCCTCCCGCGCCATTTCCATGACAAGTTGCCTTGCCTGTTCCTGGGTAAGAGAGGCTACTTCGTGCAATTTTTCTTCCTCTTCCTTCACGAGTTGAGATATTCTTTCCTTTTCTTTTTCAAGATTTACCCTGATCTCTTCAAGTTTTTCTTCCTTTTTCGAGATAGACTCTTCTCTTTTTGCTATCGCCTCTTCACGTTTTACAAGTCTTTCCTCGACTGATTTAAGATCATCCTGTTGCTTCTTTACATCTTTTGCGAAATTTTCGCGCGCTATGGATATTTCCTGCTTTGCCTCTATGATCATTTCTTTCTTTATCTTCTGTGCCTCATCTTGGGCATTTTTGATTATACTTTCTGCATCCTGCTTTGCAATCTTTTGATCTTTGAGAATTTTAGATTTTCCAAAGTAATATCCAATTATAACTGCCAAAACAACGCTCGGCACTAAAATTATTATCAAAATAAAATTGTCCATCATCACACCTCCATTTCTTTGGAGATCTCACGCAATGTCTTTTTCACCGTGTAAGGATCGAATCCCCTTTTGATCAACTTTTCAAAGATCTTATCTTCACTATCGGCTTTGTGCGCTTTTTTAAAGCGCTTGAATATTTCTTTGAAATCCGAGTCCGAGATTTCTTTTAAAACGTTTGCGATGATCTCCTCTTTTACACCAAAATTCTTCAACTCGTATTCTATGTATCTTGGGCCCTTAAACTTCAATTCGATCTGATCTAAAGCAAAAAGTCTTGCGAATTTCAAATCGTCTAAGAAACCATTTTTCTTGAGTTCATCTATTAACTGATCTAAAATGTCCTGAGGATAACCTTTTTCTTTAAGTCTTGTGTAAAGTTCATATTCAGAACGCGCCCTTATCTTTATAAGTCTAAAGGCGTCCTTCCTTGCATTATCAAGATTCTTTTGATTCTCCATCTTTCTTTTCTTTCAAAAGCCCGTGCGCTTCTCTTATCCTTTTCTCTATCTCGTCAGCGATATTCTTGTTCTCTGTCAGGTACTGAACAACGTTGTTTTTACCCTGCCCTATGCTCAACTCTTTCCCATCGATTGTAGTGTAACTAAACCATGATCCTTTTTTGGATATTATCCCTTCGCTAACGCCGAGATCAACGAGTTCATTCTCTCTGACTATTCCTTTTCCATATATTATGTCAAAATGTGCCTCTTTGAATGGCGGGGCAACTTTATTCTTGACAACCTTGACACGGGTTTCGTTGCCTATTATCCTGTCTCCTTCCTTTATAGGTTCTCCGCGCCTTATGTCCAATCTTATCGTTGCGTAAAATTTGAGCGCATTTCCTCCAGACGTAGTTTCTGGATTTCCAAACATTATGCCTATCTTCATCCTTATCTGATTCGTGAATATCACGATCGATCTTGACTTGCTGACATTCGAAGTCAATTTTCTTAAAGCCTGAGACATCAAACGGGCTTGGAGACCTATTTGAGAATCTCCCATCGCGCCTTCTACCTCGGCACGTGGCGTTAGAGCGGCAACTGAATCCACAACAACCATGTCAACAGCGTTGGATCTAACAAGCGTATCAACGATCTCGAGAGCTTGTTCGCCGCTATCCGGCTGCGAAATGACAAGCTTACTCACATCCACGCCAAGATTCTGGGCATAAGCGGGATCGAGCGCATGTTCAACATCTATAAAAGCAACTATGCCGCCGAGCTTTTGAGCCTGAGCGAGTGCGTGCAATGTGAGTGTCGTCTTTCCGCTCGATTCGGGCCCGTAAATCTCTATAACCCTTCCGCGTGGATACCCACCAACTCCAAGGGCTATATCGAGAGAAAGAGATCCGGATGGAATTGTCTCTATGTTTTTAACAATTTCTTCCTGACCGAGGATCATTATAGAACCTTTTCCAAAATCCCTTTCTATTTGTTTTATAGCGCTTTCAAGAGCCTTTTCCTTTCCACTTAAATCTTCACTCATCTTTTAACCTCCAAATTCACTTTTGTGAATTGAATTGTATATCGAGCCTTTAGGCGTCAAAGTTGAAGAAAACAACTCGATATCCTTGCATTCAACCTTTAACGGATCGTACTCGATTTTAGAAATCGTTTCGTTCCAGTCCTTTGGAATGCCTTTCAGCCTTCCAATAGTAAGATGCGGTGTAAATTCTGCTCCGAATGAAAACCCTATCTTCTTTAACCTTTCATTCAAAGAAGAATAAAGTTCAGATACCTCTTCGCCAATCCCTCTCATCCATAGAACGCGCGGAAGTCCCTTTGAAGGGAAAACGCCAACGCCATTGAATTCGAGAGAAAATGGTTTGAAATCCTTAGAAACATCGTCCATAATGCCCTCTATCTTTTTTATCTTCTTTTCATCTATGTCTCCGAAAAAGAAGAGAGTCAGATGGGCATTTTCTTTTCTTGGCCATGTACCAAAAAATTCATTGTCCATGAGAAATTTCTGAATTTTGACCATTTCATTTTCAACTTCATCGTTCGTTCTAATGGCCATGAAAGTTCTCAATCTTTTAATGCCTCCCAGTTCTTAACAAAATACTCAATACCAGAAATAACCGTCATGACAAGTGCTATCCACATCAAAACAACGTTCAAAGTCCATCCAAAAACAGGCGTTATTCTGTAAAATAGGACAAAAATTATGAAGACCATCTGAAACGTTGTCTTGAACTTTCCCCACCAACTTGCCGATATGATCTTTCCCTTTGATGCCGCTATCATGCGCAATCCGCTGATCGCGGAATCTCTGGCGATAACAACAATCACAAACCAACTCTGGACGTAGCCAAGTTGAAGAAAGACAAGAAAGGCTGCGTCTACAAGGATTTTATCGGCCATCTGATCGAAAAACTTTCCAAGCGTTGTAACTTCATTCATCGACCTTGCGGCTCTTCCATCCAAAAAATCCGTTACAGAAGCGGCTATGAAAATTATAAAAGCCGCCAAAGATGTATCGGTCCTGGTAATCAGCGCAAAGACCATAAAAGGAATCACAAAGAAAATTCGAAGCAAAGTCAGCCTTGTCGCAATAGTTATTCTCATTGCAGATCTCCTTCCAGATCGTAAAATTCGAAGGATTTGACCTTCACATTCACAAAGCTCCCAATTTTAACAGGTTTCGAAGAGGAAATATAGACCAATCCATCTATTTCAGGTGCATCCATATAGGTCCGGCCGAAGTACATTCCATTTTCAAAACCTTCAACGAGAGTTTTAAAATTCATACCGACCAACTTCCTATTTCTTTCCAAACTTATCTCTTGCTGCCTTTCTAAAAGCCTGTTAAACCTTAATCTTGCAACGCTTTTTTTGACCTTTGGATTCAGAGTGTAAGATTCAGTGCCTTCTTCATCAGAATAAACAAAGGCGCCAACCCTATCGAACTTCATCTCATCGATGAATTGAAGTAATTCTTCAAAGTCAGCCTCCTCTTCCTGAGGGAATCCGACTATGAAGGCAGTTCTAAAAATGGCATCCGGCATTTTAGATCTTATAAAGGAGATCTTGCGCTTTACCGATTCGATGTCCGGGTTTCTTCTCATCAACTTCAAAATTTTGGCCGATGCATGTTGAAGGGGAATATCAAAGTAATGGAGTATCTTTTTGGAGTTCGCAACAGTCATGACAAGGTCCTCATTTACACCATCCGGATAAAGGTACAAAAGCCTTATCCAGAAATCACCTTCTATATCGTCTATTGCTTTTAGAAGGTCTATGAAATTTTTGCCCTTATAAGCATAACTTGTGGAATCTTGAGAGACAAGAATTATCTCTTTCTTTCCATTCCGGACAAGAAAGTTTATCTCTTCCAAAATGTCATCATATCCTCTGTTTTTTAGAGGACCTTTTATCGAAGGAATTGCGCAAAACGCGCATTTTCTATCGCAGCCGTCGCCTATCTTCACGTAAGCGTAAGGCTTTTCACCGATAATCCTTCCGAGAAATTCGTAAACAGGCTGAGGTGGACCATTAAAATCTTCAAGATCCTCAATGGCCTGCGCGATTCTTAGAGGCGGAACAACGCCGAGAATGGCATCGATCTCGCCTATTTCCTTTCTTATTTCTTTAAAATAACGCTGGGTCAGGCATCCATGAACTACTACTTTGATATCCTTTTGATTTTTGTAATTGACGAGGTCCAGTATCTCATCTACAGATTCCTTTTTTGCATCCGATACAAAAGCGCACGTATTTATTACTGCAACATCTGCATCTTCTAAATCTTTTACTATTTCATGGCCTTTATTTACAAGAATTGCCTCAAGTGATTCTGAATCGGCTTCATTTTTTGGACATCCCAAGACATCTATCCATATTTTCATAACCTTTTTAACGCTCTCTTTTTTTCCATATATATATCCCTTATCTTTTCGAGTTCTCCGATGTATTCCGGCGTTCTGTAATTGGGATATGTCATTTCCCAGGGACGAAAGTGTCCATTCAAAAAGAGAAGCGTTATCTCGGCATAAATTCCATTTTTAAGGTAAATTCTACTTCCCCATGCCTTTGTCGAGGCGAGAACAAATTGACTGTGATGAATGTATCCTGCATCTATGTTAAAAGTTCTCCTGCCTTCAACTGAAAAATCCATCTCTATTTTATTCGTGATCGATTTTATGTCCGCAAGTTCAAAAGGATGGATCAAGGGCTCAAAACTGATGATTCTGCTTTTTAGGGGATTCCCCATCTCCTCTTCGTAATACGAGGTAAAAGCAGAAAAATCGAGCGGTTTTGACACAAAATCGATCCTTCCAAAATTCTTTTCAAGTACCTCTGTGAGATCTTTTATTCTGTAATTCATATCATTACCGAAGATCACGCACACCAAATTAACAAGTTCCGGGCTTTTGACTTTTCCCACTCAGATCACCACACATCGGAATCTTAAAAAATTATATCATACTTTTGAACCTCTTTTGGTATATTAGATATATACTCGAAATTACAGGGGGATAATATGAAATTAGAAGAGGCTCTTTCTAAGATTTTAAACAGGCCACCTGATTCGAAAGATGTAAGAAATGAGATAAAAAGATGTGAGGCGCTCGGGATAGAACTCATCATGATGGAAGATGAAAGATATCCTTCGTCTCTTGCACAGATAAAAGATCCTCCATTGTTGCTTTATGCCAGGGGAAAGAGGATAGACGCACTGGGAAAATTTTCAATAGCCATTGTCGGATCCCGTATGGCCACATCTTACGGAAGAAATGTTGCGGCAAAATTGTCGGCAGAACTTTCCAGATCGGGCGTCGTGATAGTCAGCGGTCTTGCCCATGGTATAGACTCAGTCGCCCATGAAGAGGCTTCAAAGTATGGTCTGACAATTGGAGTGCTTGGAACGGGAATCGATATCGTCTATCCTAAATCAAAAGATATCGTTTTTCAAAAAGTCATGGAAAATGGATGTCTTGTAAGCGAATTCCCTCTTGGAACAATGCCCACAAAATGGACTTTTCCCAAACGAAACAGGATAATTGCCGGATTGTCAATGGGAATAATCGTCGTTGAGGCATCTGCCAAAAGTGGCTCTCTAATAACGGCAAGATTAGGATTAGAAGAAGGACGTGAAATTTTCGCCGTACCGGGATCTATTTTCTCACCAACAAGTGAAGGAACGATAAACCTTATAAAAAATGGAGCAAAGTGTGTAACCTCTGCCGAAGATGTACTCGAGGAATTCGGATACGTAAGCGTCAAATCATTTATTCCAGAAGATCCGATCTTAGATCTTCTCAAGAGCGGTCCAAAGAGTCCCGAAGAGATCTCCTTTTCTCTTGGGCTTACGATAAATGAGGTGAATTCTAAATTAACAACTCTTGAAATAGATGGAATAGTTTCAAAAGATTTTACGGACAGGTTCAAATTGAACTTGTAATGATGAAAAATGATGTGATATAATTTCGAGTGTGAGCGCCCATAGCTCAATTGGATAGAGCAACGGACTTCTAATCCGTAGGTTGCAGGTTCAATTCCTGCTGGGCGCGCCATAGCGTGGTGGCTGTAGCTCAATTGGTAGAGTGTCGGACTGTGGATCCGAATGTTGTGGGTTCAAGCCCCACCAGCCACCCCAAACTGCGCCTGTAGCTCAATTGGATAGAGCGTCGGACTTCGGATCCGAATGTTGCGGGTTCAACTCCTGTCAGGCGCGCCACAGGTGTCCCCCTTGTTAAAAGGGGGTTTTTTGTTGTACAATAAATGAACAAATTTTTGGAGGTGATTAGATGGTAGTACTTATAACCAATGATGATGGTATAATGTCAGAGGGAATAATAACTCTGGCCACAAAATTGTCTGAGATCGTTGAGGTTCATGTTGTCGCTCCAGATATAGAGAGAAGTGCAACAGGCCATGCGATAACGATAAGGAATCCTTTGTGGGCCAAAGAAGTTAGGTTCGGAAACCAATTTTTTGGGTACGCCGTTAATGGCACTCCGGCAGATTGTGTTAAACTTGGTGTACAGGCGATTCTAAAGGACAAAAAAGTCGATCTTGTCGTGAGCGGTGTGAACAAAGGTGCAAATCTTGGAACAGATGTTATGTATTCTGGTACTGTCTCGGGAGCATTAGAAGGCGCTCTCATGGAAATACCTTCGATAGCGGTATCGAGCTGTTCAAATAGCAATCCGAACTTTTTGTCCGCCACGAAGGCTGTGATCGAACTTATAAATCATATCAAACTAGATACTTTCCCAAAATTTTCCGCCATAAATGTCAATGTTCCGGCGATCGATTATGACGATATCAAAGGATTTAAACTGACTCATCAGTCCAAAAGAAGGTTCAAAGATTTCTTTGAGGCAAGGCAGGATCCTTTTGGGAATACTTATTACTGGATGATAGGCGAGATAGTCGAGGACGACAAAGACGTCCAGGCCGATTATCATGCCGTAGAACAGAATTACGTTTCTGTAACGCCTTTGACTTTGTTTCACAACGATCCGGTCTTCATGGAAATTTTGAAAAAAGAGAGTTTTTTTAAATGAGAGGAAATGGAACGGATGATCGCGGCATTGCCGAGGAAAGTCCGGACTTCACAGGGCAGGGTGCCGGGTAACGCCCGGAGGGAGTGATCCCTGAAAAGGGCCATAGAAACGGAAACCGCCCGAAAGGGCAAGGATGGAAAGGCGAGGTAAGAGCTCACCGGCGAACGGGTAACCGTTCGGCCTGGTAACCTCCACCCGAAGCAAGACCAAGTCGAGAGGATATAGGTGGCCCGCCGATCTCTCTGGTAGGTCGCTCGAGGGATACGGTAACGTATCTCCAAGATAGATGATCATCCACGACAGAATCCGGCTTACAGTTCCATTTCCTCATTGATTTTAGGAGGTCGCATGATCTGGTCATTCTGGTTACTTGAATTTTCAATATATCTTCCAATGGCTTTTTTTACCTTCATAGGAAATTACTTCAATCAATTGGGCTTTTCAGACCTTCAAAATGGAATCCTCGGCAGCACTGCCGCGATAATCATTCTTTTGTCCAATCCTTTCTGGATGCGTGTTTCAGACAAAAGGGTCAAAAATGCAGTCCTTACCTTTATCTCCTTCGCGACTGCTTTTTCCATATGGCTTATATATATTTTTAGAAATTTCTGGGCCATCTTTTTGATCTCTTTGTTGGTAGGCTTTCTGTGGACTTCGATAATTCCGATCGCGGAATCGATGGCAAGTTACAACGCCAGCAAATTCGGATTTTCCTTTGGTAAGGCCCGTATGATGGGATCCTTGGGATACGCGATTGTAATGTTGATTTTCGGATATGTAACAGATCATTTTTTGTTCTTCCTTATAGGCTCTCTCTCATTTGCTTTCATAGGTGTATCTTCTCTTCTCGTTCCCAAGACGCAGGGATACAATATGAATCAAAAAGTGAGTTTCTCTTTTAAAAATTTGCCTCCTCAATTTTACAGAATGCTCGTTTTTGAAATACTTATTCTCTCTTCAAATGCTTTTGGCCTTTATTTTATGCCAGTTTTCATGCGCGCAAGGGGATATCCCATCTCCTTTGCCGGTATATCAATAGCAGTTCAGGCTTTAGCCGAAATACCATTTTTCTTTTTTGCCGATAGAATAATAAAAAAATTAGGAGTCAAGAAAATGCTTGTGATAGGATCGATTATTTTCGGAATCAGATGGATTCTTACATTCTTAATTACGAACCCCATTGCGATCGTTGCTATCCAGTCTTTCGAATTTTTTAACTGGGTAGCCATATATTACGCAGTCTTTTATTACGTTAATTCAAAGATTTCGCCATTCAACAGATCTGATGCCCATGCACTTTTCTGGATGACGACAAGCGGTCTCTCCATGATTTTCGGTGATGTTTTCGGAGGATGGATATCAAATACGTTGGGTGTCGCAAACGGATATCTTTTTTTTGGATTATTCTCTCTCGGTATAGGATTGATCTATGCAATATTAGAAAAATCTCCGGATCTGTCAAATTAGAATCTATCTAACAGAATTGGTGGATGTAATTTAAATCCTCCTATCTTTCCACCTTTTTTCCCTTCGACGAAGATCATCTTTGAATCAACGCCAGATTTTCCATAGATCGGCGTTACTGCCTTTGGCACCATATTGTGTTTTACAAATACATTGATATCGAGTATCCAGTTTTTCGGAGAAGTTATCGCGAAAAATTCATGTCCGTATTTCAATATACTCTTTGCCGCCACAACGAAATCTTCGAAATCATCAACATTTCTTTCGAAGAATCTTTTGTTTTCCTCACTTTTCTTTCCATCGTTGTGAAAGGGTGGATTGAACACGACACAATCCACGCTTTCGTATCCCAAAATCTTAGCGGCATCTCTTACATCGGCATTTATTATCCTTATTCGACCTGTTAGACCATTCATCTGGACGATCTCACGCGCAATCTCACAGGACTTTTCATTTATTTCTATTCCAATCAATTCCCTGATAGGATTCAATTTGGCCATTATAACAAGGACAACACCATTACCGCTACCAAGTTCGACGACTCTCGAAACTTTTGTCCCTATCTTCGGAAGAGTTCCAAGCAGGATCGAGGCATGTGTATGTTTTGACTCCATATTCTGGGGAGTTAAAAATTCCGGAACATTCATCAAACAACCTCCTTCAAATCAATTATACTTAATTCAAAATCAAAAATAACATGAAGATAACAAAAGGAAAATGAGCGTCAAATTGGATTTTTGCCATTTTTTGCCAGTAACAATCTTATTCCGACAAAAAATAGGTTTGAAACTCTGGAAAGGAATGGTTATAATGATCATAAATCAATCATATTTGATCAATAAAATGATCGTAATTGTAAAAAAGGTGATGCTGTGAACAAATCAGAAAGAATCAAAAGAATATTTGAGGTCATCTCGCAGGAAGGAAATGCGTCGACGAAGTACCTCGCAGAACTGCTGGGTGTCTCCGAAGCTACCGTGAGACGGGACATAGTTAATCTTGAATCAGACGGAGAAATACCCATGAGAAGGGTAAGAGGCGGGGTAGTTTTTTCACTCGAAAAATCTGGATTCGAGCCCATGTTTGATCTTAAATTGTCGAACATGATCGAAGAGAAAAAAAAGATAGCAAGAATAGCCCTTGATCAGATCGATGACGGAGATTCAATCTTTCTCGATTCGGGAACGACGATATATTACCTTGCAAAGATAATGGGAAGCAAAAAAGGCATTAAGGCAGTCGTTGTCGATCTCAAGGTTGCCGAAGAACTTTCGAAGCATCCCAACATAAGAACGATCGTAGCGTGCGGAGAAGTAAGGTCGGGATATTACAGCATAGGCGGAAATGAAACGGTTAACTTCTTAAAACAATTTCACGTTGAAAAGGCTTTTATAGCGACAGATGGATGGAATTTAACGGGAACTTTTAATTCATCAGATTTCGAAGTTGAAATTAAAAGAAGGATGATAGATCTCTCTGATAAAAGATATCTTCTCGCCGATCATTCAAAGTATGGCAAAAATGCCTTCATAAAGGTTGCAGATCTTGGAGTTTTCGATTTTCTAATTACGGACATGGATTTGCCGATGAATATTGTAGAATCTTTGAACAAGATTGGAATAAAGATTTTATGCTAAGAAAGGAGCATGAAAAATGAAAGTTAAAGATCTCTTCAATACAGAAAAACCCGTCATAGGAATGGTGCATTTCCCACCTTTGCCCGGTTCACCTCTTTACGATGATGAAAAGGGCATGAAATACATAAAAGAAAGGGTTAAAAATGATCTTATCTCTCTTCAGGAAGGAAAGATAGACGGGCTTATTTTTTGCAATGAAAATGATAGGCCGTACAAACTTGAAGCGAATTACATTACCATAGCCTCAATGAGTGCGATCATAGGAGAATTAAAAGATACGATAAAGATTCCCTTTGGAGTGGATGTTTTGTGGGATCCATCTGCCGCAATTTCAATAGCAAAGGCCACGGGAGCAAAATTCATAAGAGAAATAATCACAGGTACCTACGTCTCAGACATGGGACTTTGGAATACGAATGTTGGCGATCTTTACAGGTATAAAAAGTTAATAGATGGAAAAGACATATCCGTATTTTTCAACATCTCAGCCGAATTCGCTTACAATCTTGATAGACGTCCAATCGAAGAAATTGCAAGAAGCGTTGCTTTCTCGTCCCTCGCAGATGTTATCCTTGTCTCCGGTCCTATGACGGGCGTTGCGCCCGAGATCGAAACTCTGAAAAAGGTAAAAGAAAAGATCGATGTGCCTGTTTTTGTAAACACAGGCGTCAACATTAAAAATGTTGCCGAACTTTTAAAAATAGCGGATGGGGCAATAGTGGGAACGAGTTTGAAAAAAGATGGAATCACATGGAATCCCATAGACAAAGAAAGAGTCATCGATTTCATGAAAGAGGTAAATAAAATAAGATGAAAGATTTAGCACTCGGTATTGATATAGGCACCACCAGTATAAAAATAATGGCTATCGGAAAGGACGAAATCCTCTTCCAAAAGGAAAAGCCACATGATCTCATCTCCCAAAAAGCGGGCTTTGCGGAAGAGAATTCCAAAATATGGTGGGAAGACTTAAAGTCTTTGTTGTTCGAATTAGACAAAAATGGATTTGCCAGCAGAATAGCGTCAATAGGGGTAACCGGAATGGTTCCTGCCCTTGTAATGTTAGATGATAACCTTAAGGTGATAAGAAACGTCATCTTGCAAAATGATTCAAGATCGACAGAAGAAATAGAATTTTTAAAGAAAACCATAAAAGATGAGGAATTCTTTGAACTTACGGCAAACACGATAAACCAGCAAATAATCTTTCCAAAGATAATGTGGATAAGAAAAAATGAACCCCAAAATTTTCAAAAGGCACGCTGGGTGATGGGATCGTATGATTTTATATCGACAAAATTAACGGGAATACCTCATGTGGAATTGAACTGGGCTTTAGAAAGTGGGATGCTTCTCGTAAAAGAAAAACGATGGTACAAAGATCTTTTAAAAGAGATAGGAATTGAGGAAAAAATTCTGCCTCCCATTTTCGAGCCGGCAGAGGTAGTTGGAAAGGTGGGTAAAGAAGTTTCAGAAGAGACAGGATTGCCCGCAGGAATCCCCGTCATAGCAGGTTCGGCAGATCACATAGCGGCCTCTCTGGCAGCCGGTCTTGTACAGGAAGGTGATCTGCTTCTTAAAGTCGGAGGAGCAGGCGATATAATGTTTGTCACAGATTCTTTCAAAACGGAAAAGCGCCTCTTCTTTGATTATCACGATATACCTGGCAAATACATTCTAAACGGTTGTATGGCAACAAGCGGATCTCTTATAAAATGGTACATGAATCTTTTAAATACTGATAATTACGATGAACTTACGAAATTGGCAGAAATGAGTTCGACGGGATCCGAAGGTATCGTGACTTTACCGTATTTTCTCGGAGAGAAAACGCCTATTTTTGACACAAAAGCGCGCGGATTGATATTTGGACTCGATCTTCATCACGGAAGGGGAGATATATTCAGATCTCTTCTTGAAAGTGTTTCCTTCGGCTTTAAAGATCACGTCGAAATTTTAAAAGAGGACGGATTCAAAATAAAAAGAGTTTTCGTCTCAGATGGAGGTGCAAGAAACCCGCTCTGGCGCCAGATCTTGTCCGATGTGATCGGAATGGATCTCAAATACAAAAAGGAAAAGGGATCTGTCTTTGGAGTGTCGTTGCTCGCGGCATACGCGGCTGGAATAATAGACAATTTGTGCTGGCCAGATAAAATGGAAAAATCTGAAATCACACATTTTAATCTTCAAAACCATTTAAAATATGAAAAGTATTATGCCATATACAAAAAATTGTACAAATCCTTGAAGCCAATTTATGAAGAACTTTACAATCTCAGGGAGGGGAAAAAAGATGAGATTTGAGAATAAAGTTGTCATGATAACTGGATCGGCCAAAGGAATAGGGAAGGCTATAGCAGAAGGGTTTGCACGTGAAGGTGCCTTGCTTGCGCTTACAGATTTAGACGCGAATGAACTTGAAAAAACTGCCACAGGTCTGAAAAACATTTCCAAAATGGTCAGATCATATGTACTCGACGTTACAAAATCGAAGATGGTTGAAGAGGTCGTTAAAAATATCATAGAAGATTTTAAGGTGATAGATATTTTGATAAACAACGCTGGTGTATCGACAATGAATTATTTCTGGGAATTAAAAGAGGAAGAATGGGATTTCAACATGAATGTTAACGCCAAGGGTGTCTGGCTTGTGAGCAAATACGTCGCTCCTCACATGATAAAGAGAAGAAAAGGAAAGATAGTCAACACGGCCTCTATGGCTGGAAAAATAGGGGCGGATCTACTCGCGCATTATTCCGCTTCAAAGTTTGCGGTGGTAGGCTTTACTCAGGCTGCGGCAAAAGAACTTGCCCCGTATGGAATAAACGTTAATTCGGTCTGCCCCGGCTTTGTCAAAACCTCCATGCAAGACAGAGAGATCGTCTGGGAGGCGAAACTAAGAGGCGTCGACGATCCAGAAGAGATAAGAAGAGGGTACATAAAGCAGACGCCGCTTGGAAGATTGTGCTATCCCGAAGATGTTGCGAAAGTTGTATTGTTTCTCGCATCAGAAGACGCGAACTTCATGACTGGTCAGTCGATAAATGTGACCGGCGGCGTGTGCATGCATTGAAGGAGGAGACGTGGAAATAATAGAAGTGATGATTGAGGCCGCAAGAAAAGCCGGAAATATTTTGAAAAATGGGTACGAAGGTTCTTACAATATCAAGGTCAAAAGTTCACTGGCAGATCTCGTAACTTCAGTTGATCTTGATTCACAAACCGCGATCATTGAAGTATTGAAGAACGTTCCAGATATCGAGATTGTGGCCGAGGAATCCGCGCAGGAAATTACGGGAAAAAATGTTTTTTACGTGGATCCTCTCGATGGCACACTTAATTTTGTGCATGGAATACCTTTCTTTGCAGTTTCAATAGGATACTGGGAAGATGGAACACCCACGGTAGGGGTCGTTTATGATCCTCTAAGAGATGAATTATTTTACGGGATAAAAGGCGAAGGCGCATATCTAAATGACAGGAGGCTTTCAGTAAGAAAAAAGGAACTTAAGGATTCGATTCTTTCAACTGGTCTTCCTTACGATCGCCAAAAGGCAACGCGAACCATCGAAGAGACAAAAAATATCCTTCCTTTGGTGCAGGAAGTTAGAATTTTAGGAAGCGCGGCACTATCTTTGTCCTATCTGGCAGCCGGACGTATAGACGGATACTGGGAAGACGAGATATATCCATGGGATGTTGCGGCGGGAATAGCGATATCCGCAGAGGTGGGTGTGAAAATCACAAATTTTGAAGGAAATCTTTACGAACTAAAAGACCGCGAAATCGTTTCTGCCCTGCCAGAAATACACGGAGAAATTTTAAGAACATTGAGAGGATTTTAAATTCAATTAATTTAAGGATAAAACTGGGAGAAATTTTTAATGTTAAAAATGAATAGACTTCAAAGGAGGTGTGATAATGAGGGGTAAAGTAATTATCTTTGTTGCGCTGATCGTTTTGTTGGCGGTTATAACCGCTATGGCTGATACTTCTTCGGGTTTAACGGGTCCTCAGGGTCCAATACCATCCTGGGATACCGTTGTTCAGATGGCAAAACAGGAAGGTTCCGTATCGTGGTATGCGTACGGTGCCGAATATGACAAACTTTACTTTGAGAGTTTGATACCAAAATTCGAAAAGCAATACGGAATAAAGGTGAACTTCATATTCGGAGACTGGTACGCATTTTTGCAAAAACTTCTTGCCGAAAAAAAGGCCGGGCAGAGTGTTGGAGACATGGATCTTGTTTTCACATGGTCAATACCTTTCAACGACGCATGGAATGCTGGCGTTGTCTGGAAATATCCGTGGAGTTACGTTATACCCAACGCGAGGAATATCGTCGATGCCTACCTTCTTCAGTACACGGACATGATCCCGACTAATGGCGCCTTTGTGCCATTTATATGGTGGCAGGTGGCTTTCCTTTACAACAAGCAGATGGTCAAGAATCCACCGCAATCATGGGATGATCTAATGGCATGGGTGAAAGCGAATCCCGGAAAATTCACCTACTGCGATCCAAATACTGGCGGTAGCGGTCATACATTCTTGATAACGCTTTCACAGTGGCTTTACGGTTATGACAGGTATTACAATTCTATGGGCCTGCCATACAACAAAGCGCTCGGATCTGAACTGTGGAATACCGTCGGACCAAAAGGATATTCTCTTTGGGGATACTTAAAAGAATTACAAAAATACATGTACCAGCCTGGCTTTTATCCTGCCGGAAACTCTGCCGCAATCTCTCTCTTCTCAAAAGGTCAGGTATGGCTTGAACCGCAATGGCTTGACGTTACTGCGTCATGGATAAAACAAGGATTGTTAGATCCAAACATAGTCGGTCTATATATTCCAAAGCCAACCATGGACGCAGGTGGAATGGATGGTCTCTTTATCCCCTACAATGCTCCTCACAAATACGCCGCAATGGTCTTAGCAAATTACCTGCTTTCAAATGAAGTCCAAACTGGTATAGTGCTCGACAGGGGAGGAGCCTTCCCAGTCGTTACGGGGGTTATGAATAAGCCGGAGGTCATCCAGGCAATAAAAACGCAGCCTTACTGGGTGCCACTTGATAGTGTAACGAACCCTCTCTGGCTGAGATCTGGTCTATACATGGATGAATTGATGAAAGATTGGACACAGATTATAGCTAAATCGCAGTAATTTAGAGTTTAGAGTAAAGTCAGGTCAGGCGTTACGCCTGACCTTTTTAGGAGGGAAAAATGAAGCCAAAAGTTAAATTTTCCGTTGCATTGTTATATCTTTCTCCGGTTATCATCTTTTATTCATTTATATTTGTTTTACCGTTGATCTTAGTTTTTCTTCAATCCTTTGGACTTTACAGTTTGGGGTCAACAAAGCCCCCAAAATTCACTTTAGAATATTATTTGAAATTTTTCGATTTGAAAGGGCCTTATCTCGAAAGTCTATGGTTTAGTTTCTGGAATTCCGCTCTTGCAACGGTGATTATAAGCATCATTTCTTTCTTCCTTGCCATTTTTTTCTACTTCGTTAATTTCAAAGGCAAATCTTTTATTTCTGCAACGTACAAAATACCTCTGTTCATTCCGTATTTGATCTCCGCCTTCGCATGGTGGAATTTACTTTCGCCCGGAGGATACGTTCAAAGATTGCTTGCCGCAGCAAGAATTGTAAACCCAAACATGTTGCTTGTAAATGATCCTAATGGAATAGGCATTATCGTGGCCAACGTTTGGATGAATTTCCCGTATATGGTGCTTTTGATCATCGGAACACTTAAAATGATAGATCCAACCCTTATAGAGGCCTCAAGAACTTTAGGATCAACCTTCTGGAAAAGTGTTTTTAAAATAGTGCTTCCATTGTCAATGCCAGGATTTTTAGCCGGATCAATTCTTTCTTTTATAGGCATGTTCGGTGCCTTCTCAGTTGCCTTTATTCTCGGAGCGAGTTGGCCACAGTATATGTCAATATCCATATACAACGACGTAACGCAATTTTCTCAGTATGGAATGGCGTCGGTTCAGTCCGTTGTTTACATGATAAGCGCAATTTTAATAACTTATCTTTACACAAAAATAATTGCAAAAATTCAGGGTGAAAGAAAATGAAGAGGATATCGATATCCATCGTGAGCGTGGCGATGGTTTTGATAATATTCTTTCCGGTCTTTGTCATATTCGAATGGGCCTTCAGCACGATATGGTATGGGACATCACTCTTCCCAACCCAGTTAGGATTTAGATCATTCATCCAGGTTATTCAGGCGGGACTTGGCAAAAGTTTAATTTTGAGTTTTACCATAGCACCGCTTGTCGTTCTTTTTTCAGCGCTCATAAGTATACCGGCGGCATACATAATAGGGACAAAGGACATAAAATCCAAAAAATTGATAGAAAATCTTTTTCTCATACCCTTAATCGTTCCCCCAATTGTAAGTGGAATAGGAATACTATCGATTTACACGCAACTCGGCCTGATAGGAAATTATATGGCCATAGTTTTAGTTCACATGATAGGCGCAACTCCTTACATGTTCAGAAGTGTTGAAGCCTCTTTCGAATCGATAGATCCGTCCATTGAAGAGGCCGCAAGAGTTCTTGGAGCAACAAGGTTGAGAACGATATTGAGAATATACCTTCCGCTCGTGACACCGGGCTTACTTTCGGGATCGGTCTTTGCCTTTTCATGGTCTTTGAATGAATTTCTCTTAACCTTGCTTTTGGGTCTTCCGAATATAGTTACACTTCCGGTCTTTCTTTACAGGTACGTTGGAGGTTATTACATATCTCCAGGACCCGCATCAGCGATAAGCGTCTTTTTGATAGTTCCTTCTTTATTTATAGTGTATTTAATGGAAAAATACATAAAGAGTGAATATGTGGCCGGAGCGGGCATAAAAGGATAAGGAGGATAAGATGTCTACGATCTTAATTCAGAATCTAAAAAAATATTATGGAAAGGTTTTGGCTTCTTCTATAGAAGAATTAGAGATAAAAGATGGAGAGTTTTTCACACTTCTTGGACCTTCTGGATGTGGGAAAACAACAACTTTAAGAATGTTAGCCGGATTGATTCCTCCTGACGAAGGAAGGATATTGATAGATGGCAAAGATATAACGAATTTCCCTCCGGAGAAAAGAAATCTAACGATGGTCTTTCAGAATTTTGCACTCTTTCCACATATGAATGTCTTTGACAATGTCGCCTTTGGATTGAGGATGAGACATATGCCAGAAAGAGAGATTCAGATCAGGGTAAAAGAGATGCTAAAAATGTTACGAATAGAAGAACTGTCAGACAGACGTATAGAGCAGATCTCCGGCGGACAGCAACAAAGGGTTGGAGTCGCCCGGGCAATAGCACCCCATCCATCGGTAGTACTTTTCGATGAACCGCTTTCAAATTTAGATGCAAAACTTAGAGAAGAGGTAAGATATGAACTTAAAGAATTGCAAAAAAAGGTAAATATAACGGCAGTTTACGTAACCCACGATCAGGCAGAAGCAATGACGTTATCTGACAGAATCGCGATAATGCAGTCGGGAATTATAATTCAGATAGGAAATCCAAAAGAAGTTTATTTCACACCGGTTAATGCCTTCGTCGCTTCTTTTGTCGGAGGAACAAACTTCATAGAAGGAGAAATAGAAAAAGAAATTTCACAGGACAGAGTGCTTTTCAGATCAATTGATGGTCTATTGATAGAGGCAAGAAAAGGCATGGTAAACAATTATGATTCTAAAGTTCTACTTGTAAGACCCGAAGCCGTTGAGTTAAAAAAATCAAACGAAAATGGCATAAAAGGAACCATAGAATCCAAGTTGTATCTCGGCGGAAGTCTTGAATATAGAATAAGAATAGGGAAGAATTCCACACTAAAAACCTTTGCTTCGTCTGTCAACGACGTTGGAGACGTGAACTCAAATGTGACAGTTTTTATAAAAGATGCCGTGGTTATAAAAAGTTAAAAAACCTTTCTTCTAAAATGGCAGTAAGGAGCTTTGCCAGTTTTTTCGTAGTAATTCTGGTGATACTCCTCGGCTAACCAGAAGTCGGAGGCTCTTTTTATTTGTGTTGCAACTATTCTCCCTTTTTGAATGAGGAATTCTTTTACGGATTCGGCAACACGTCGCTGTTCTTCGTTAGTGTAAAAAATGACGCTTTTGTACTGTTCGCCAATGTCAGGCCCCTGTCCGTCAAACTGGGAAAAATCATGGATTTCAAAAAAGAATCTGACAAGTTCTTCGTAACTGACAACTGTACTGTCATATATAACCTCAACCGTCTCGTAATGTCCCGTTAGCCCTGTACAAACACGATCATACGATGGGTTCTTTACCTTTCCACCCATATATCCAACGCGCGTATCAAGTACACCTTTGTACTTTTTGAACATATACTCGGATCCCCAAAAACATCCTGCAGCAAAGAATGCCCTGTTTCTTTGCACCTTCTCGCCTTCGGGTACGAATTCCATTGATACGGAATTGACACAGTGCCTTACATTTTTTGGCGTATATCCTTCGCCTTCAAAAAGATGACCAAGATGGGCGCCACAGTAAGCACATGTTATCTCAATTCTTTTTCCATCGGCATCCAATTGTCTTTTTACAGCACCCGGTATTTCTTCATCAAAACTCGGCCATCCGCATTCGGATTTAAACTTGCTGTCTGACTCATAAAGTGGTAATCCACATCTTTTACAGACATATAAGCCCTGTTCATAAAAATCGTTGTATTTTCCGGTAAAAGGTCTTTCAGTTCCCTTTTTTATTATCACAAATTCCTCGTAAGGATTCAATTCATTCAAAATTTCTTTTTTCACGAGAAACCTCCTAATAATAATTATCAATTCTATTATATCATAATTAAAGTAAAATAAAAATTCCGGCCATTGCCGGAATTTTGGTCGGGGCGACTGGATTTGAACCAGCGACCCCCTGTGCCCAAGACAGGTGCGCTACCTCTGCGCTACGCCCCGAATACTCAAAAAGTATACCACAAGATCTTTGTTAATACAATAGGTACATGCATAAAAAGGATAGCAAATAGAATCGACAATTAAAAATTGACAATTGAAAATAAAAGCAACTGCCACCCGCTTAGAATTAATTCCACATGCCATTACATGGTATGAAAATAATTTAGCGCCGGTAATTTTTTATTGTTGGTTCTCCAAAATTTGCCGATAAGTTACAGGCCCCAATTTTGGACAAAGCGGGGTACCTAATCTATCGTCCATCGGCATGAAATACAAAAGTGAATCATCAGAAAAAGCCTGCTTAGCCGTTTTGTAGTAATTGGATTCTGATACTGGAATTACGCATAGCCATAAATTATAATCACCGTATTTTCCGATCTTTTCACTTGTCACAGACACGTATTTGCGAACTCCGGTTTTAACTATAATTGCAGGCGTTTCCTGGCCCTTCAATCCTATAACAACATATATGTCAGAATTATAATTCAACTTAAACAGAACATCGGCAAAGTGTTGAAGGGTATTATCGGAGTTGTAAGTTAACATTTCACCTAAGAATGTCAAAGTAACCGGATTGGCCGCTATCCCAAGGGCAACAGAACCACCGGTGGCTTTTAAAGTTAACTGTCCAAAAATATAATTCTCAGCATTCGAAAAATCATCCTTTGAAATGTAATTTGCAAATATAAGTCCAGAGAATATACCTGCCATTAAAAGAAAAAGTAATATCTTTCTCATCTTTAATACCTCCCTAAAAATTAGAAACATTTTTCAATTAACTTCAATACTTATTTTATCACTCTTCGTTTAATTTTAAAAGAATGATGTATGATGCGTTGATTACTTTGAGTGGCGTAAAATTCTTTCTTTTCCGGCTGCACTGGGTGGCATATTCAATTGAGAGATATTCATTTCTTGATAAATCTTTTTACCACCATTCTTATTTCATTTCTGCCGAAGAAGGTAAAGAGCGTCAAAAATACAGAGAGCGCGATTAGGTCTCTTGATAAGGCATTTAATTTTGAAAGCATGAATAAAAAGATGATCACGTAAATTATAGATGTCATTATCGGTAAAATCGTCTTGATAGAAAAGAACCCTCTCATTCCAGATATTCCAAGATCGTATATCATCAAAAACAAAAGTAAAAATGAGACTATACTCGAAGAAGCCGCTATGCCTTCTTGTTTTAGCGGGATCATCAATATCCAATCGAGGTATGCATTCAAAAAGATCATGGGAACACTTATTAAAGTCAATCTTAAGGTTTGTTTTTTCGAGATGTATATATTTCCAAGGATACCCGTAAGAGGAACGGTTATTATCATCGGCGAATAGGCAACAAGGGTTGAGGCGGTCATAAGAGTCGATTCTGCTGTAAAGGCTCCCCGTTGGTATATTATCTTTACTACCAAATCGGCACAGACAATGGTAAAAGCAGTTATCGGGGCAAGGATCTTTATCATTGATTCGAAGATCGTCCGTGTTTGAGAAACGATTGCTTTGCCATTGAAATTGACCGCGTTTTCAGAAAGGCTTGTCAAAGAGGTTGTAAGAATTCCAGAAGTTATAATCCCGTTTATCATTCCAACTATCGTAAAAGAATAGTTCAATGATGAAATACTTCCAACCTCAAGGCCGCTTGCGAAGGCTCTGTCCACAACACTGTTTATCGTTGCAACCGAAGAAGAAAGCAAAAGGGGAATGGCAAGGTAAAAGGTATGCTTTATTTCTCCGCGCCCAAATCCGAAGGGAATCTTTCCCCATATCTTTCTTCCATAAAGGTACGCCGTAAGACCTATCGCCCCCGTTCCAAACTCGAGAGAAAGAGCATAGGATCCCTCTTTGAGAAACGGGTAAAATACAAGCATCGCGGGTATTAGAAAGAGATTTGCCGAAAACTGGGCGACAGAATACTGAAAAAACATCCTTTCGGCCCTTAAGAAGGATCCGAAAAGGTTCGACCAGCCATTTAAAAGCGGAAGAAGGGAATATATTCTAAGGTAATTTTCCGCCATTCTGAATTCTTCTCCCTCAAAGGTAGGGGCAAAGATATGGATGTAAAAAGACGGAAAGATTGCAAGGGTAATCCCGAATAAGACAAGAAAGATAGATGTGAAGGTAAGAAGAGATCTCGCGTATTCTATGTGATGATTGTGCCTTTTCTCCTCTATGTAAATTGGCACGGCTATAGATGCAAATGCGCCAGCTATTATTCCGGCAACTATATCCGTAGGTCCCAAAGCCACGATAACGGCATCGTACCCTCTACTTGTTCCAAAAAGCATGCCGGCAAGCATCTGCCTTACAAAGCCAAGTACCTTCGATCCGGCAACAAAGAGAGTTATCCATACTGTACCGCTTATTATATCCTGTGAAGAGATCCTTTCGTCGTTCGTCTTTAACACCCTATTTTGATTCGATATTAAACAAAGTATATCAGATTCCATATATTTTGTATAAATTATCAAATAAATTAACGCTTTTTTAAGCAAGCATTTTCACTTTTATAAGTGGTGGGAGCATGTAACTAAATTAGTGTTATAATTAATACCGAATTATTCAAAGGAGGTTTTGAAAATGCATACGGATATAATCGATGTAAAGGCAATGGAGATTCTTGACTCGAGAGGAAATCCGACAGTTGAGGTCGATGTGCTTTTAGAAGACGGAACGACCGGAACGGCCATGGTTCCGTCCGGAGCGTCAACTGGAAAACATGAAGCCCTTGAATTAAGAGATGGTGGAAAGAGGTATGATGGTAAGGGCGTTGAAAAGGCCGTCGAGAATGTCAACGAAAAGATAGCCCCAAGAGTTGTCGGTTTAAACGTTTTTGATCAAGCATACGTCGACAAAACGATGATAGAACTCGATGGAACACCAAATAAATCTTCTCTCGGGGCAAATGCGATTTTAGGAGTTTCAATGGCAGTCGCCCGTGCCGCTGCAAATGCCCTTTACATGGATCTTTACGAGTACCTTGGAGGACCAAATGCAAAGACGTTACCAGTTCCAATGATGAACGTTATAAATGGCGGAAAACATGCTGACAGTGGCCTTGATATACAGGAATTTTTGATAGTCCCTGCCGGTGCGCCAACTTTTAAAGAGGCTTTAAGGTACGGGGCTGAGACCTTCCAGGCGCTGAAATCTATTCTAAAGTCTATGAAGATGGCAACATCCGTTGGCGATGAGGGAGGATTCGCGCCGAAGTTAGGTTCAAATGAAGAGGCGATAGAAGTAATCGTGCAGGCCATAGAAAAGGCCGGATACAAACCCGGAAAAGACATATATGTGGCCATTGATGCCGCACCAGATTCCTTCTACGATGAAACAAAGAAAAAGTATCATTTTGGTGGAAAGGATATAACAACTGACGAATTACTCGATTTTTACAAGAAGATCGTCGATAAGTATCCGGTAATTTCGATAGAAGATCCATTCTACGAGGAAGACTGGGATGGTTTTGTCAAGATCACAAAAGAACTCGGCAAAAAAATCCAGATTATCGGTGATGATCTGTACGTTACCAATGTCAACAGATTAAAAACCGGCGTAGAGAAAAAAGCGACAAATTCTATTCTTATAAAGCTGAACCAGATAGGTACCGTTACGGAGACTTTAGATACAATCGAGTATGCGAAAACTCACGGATTTACATGCGTTGTTTCTCACAGATCTGGAGAGACGGAAGATACATTCATAGCAGATCTCTCGGTTGGAATGAATACCGGCCTTATAAAAACCGGATCTTTGTCAAGAAGCGAAAGAATAGCAAAATACAACAGACTTCTTAAGATAGAGTCAAAACTCGGTTCTGTAGGCCTTTACAAAGGATTAGGCGCATTTTACTCAATCGGAAGATGAAATTCTCGAATATAGTAGAATTACTCTCGAAGAATGACCTCGTCGTAGGTCATTCTTTGTCATATGATCCAGAAATAAATGAATTCTGTGAAGATTCAAGAAAAGCCGGCGAAGGTTCCCTTTTCGCTTGTATAAAGGGATCAAGATTTGATTCCCATACTGTCGCAAATGAAACGAAGGCCGCGGCCTTTGTCTGTCAGTATGAAATAAAGACCTCAAAGCCTTACATCATTGTAAATGATATAAGACGTGCTATATCTTTAATTGCCTATAATTTTTACGGTCCCTTCGATGACATGAAATTCTTTGCCGTCACGGGCACAAAGGGAAAAACAACATCTGCGACTCTCTTTAGTGAGATAGTAAAGGCTTACGGCGATGGATGTGCCCTGATGACAACCGTTGTGAATTCGACGCCTAAGTTCTTTGAACTTTCAGATCACACAACCCAGTCGCCAATATACTTTGCAAAACTTTTGCAAAGAGCAAAAAGTGAAAGGGCAAAATTCGCCTCCCTCGAGGCTTCTTCTCAGGGCCTTGAAATGAAGAGACTTGATGGACTATCATTTGATAGAATAGCCTTTTTAAACCTTACACGTGATCATTTTGATACTCATCTCAATTTTGAAAATTATTTCGAGGCGAAGGCCCATCTCATAGATCTTGTAAAACCCGATGGGATCGCATTTATAAATATAGATGCCGGAAAGTGGGCAAAATTGTACGCCCAGCGCGCCTCTGAGAAAGGAATAAAGGTAATAACTTACGGAAAAAAGGCAGATGTGATTTTCAAGATAAAAAAATCAGACGATAACGGTACAAAATTCGTATTAAATGTCGATGGAGAGAATATAGATTTCGATACCCCGATAATAGGAGATTTTATGGTCTACGATCTCGTCCCTTCGATTCTTTCAGCGGTGTCATTTGGAATTGGCATAGATTTTATAAGAGATGTGGTCAAAAAATTCAGAGGGGTTGAAGGAAGGCTCGAAAGGTACCATGGCAATGGATACGATTTCTACATAGATTATGCCCATACACCCGCGGCTCTTGAGGCCGTGCTTAAATTCGTCAAAAAATTGACAAAGAGCCGTCTTATTCTCGTCTTTGGCGCTGGTGGAGACGCTGACAGAGGAAAAAGACCTTTGATGGGATCGATGGCACAGAAATATGCCGATCTTATTTTTCTTACCAATGACAATCCAAAATCCGAAGATCCCATGAAGATAATAAGCGAGGTTATGAATGGAATATCGGAAAGGGAAAAACTTCGGGTAATTCCGGATAGAAGGATGGCAATAGAGATGGCCCTGAAAGAATGGAGAGATGGTGACAAGTTGGTGATTGCCGGAAAGGGTCATGAAAGGGTCCAGATCTTCAACGGCTATGAAGTGCCCTTTAAAGATAAAGATGTAGCGTTCGATATTTTGAAAGGGATGGGGCTTGTTTGAGGTTGTCTGAAATTTCGAGATTTCTCAACGGAGAACTCATAGGAGAAGACAGAGAAGTAAAAAATTTTAAATCTGATTCCCGCCAGTGCGGGGCAGACGATCTCTTTTTTGCGCTCAAAGGCCAAAACGCAGACGGCCATGATTTTGTCAAAGAGATTTACTCAAAAGGATCGACTGCCGTTGTAAGTAGAAGGATAGATTTTTCTCCCTATATTCTTGTCGAAGATGTAAAAAAGAGTATGATCGATTTTGCAAGATCAAAGATAAAGGGATCGCTAAAAATAGCGATAACGGGCTCAAATGGAAAGACAACGACCAAAGAATTTCTCTTCCACCTTCTTTCAAAACATGGGAGAGTGTTAAAAACAGAGGGAAATCTAAATACCGACGTCGGCATCTCGTTATCGATTTTGAACGGCATCTCAAATCCAGATTTCTGCGTTATGGAAATGGGCGCGCAAATGCCATTTGATATAGAATATCTCTCTTCAACTTTTAATCCGGACATCTCTATAATAACCCTTGCCGGAAGTGCCCATTCTGCTTTCATAGACGTGGTAAAAGAAAAATCCTCGATCGCAAAACACACAAAGGATTTCGTCATCTACGATGGAGATCCACGGCTCGCCCTCGAAGGAAAGGGCGTCGTTTACGATCAATTCGTGCGTCTGAAAGGATATGACGCTCTTAAAACGATAGTCGAGATAAACGGATCAAGATTGATCCTCGATGGCATTTGGGGAGATGGACAGATAAAAGACCTAAACATGGCCCTCACCTTGCTTTCACGAATAGGCCTAACTTTTAGCATCTCCGATCTTGAAAATTTAGAGATACCTTCCTCTCGAATGAAGGTAGAAAAAATAGGAGATTATCTGTTAGTCGATGACACTTACAACGCAAGTCCCGAGTCATTTGAAAATACGGCAAGAACATGTGCAAATCTTGGAAAAGTTGTGTGGATAATAGCACCGATGAAAGAACTTAAAGAAGATGAAAATTTAAAGAATAAGTTTCTTTCTTTATACGAAGAACTTAAGCCAAAACATGTTTTCACATTTCAAAATGAGAATTTTTATCCATTTGGAATTCCTTACAATTTGGATAAGTTTTTAAATATCTTGGAGAAAAATGATGTTATACTTGTTAAGGGTTCAAGGTTCTATCATATGGAAGATATATTAAAGCAGATAAGGGAGGCATTGAAAGCATCTTGAGCCATGTTATCGAATTTGTGCTTTCTTTTATCCTTTCACTTTTAACGCTTTATCCTTTTTTGCTTTTCATGAGAAGAAGGAAGATAGGTCAGCACATAAGACCGGAAGGGCCGAATATGCACAATTACAAAGAGGGAACTCCAACGATGGCCGGTGCCGTATTTATACCGGTTGCCGTTTTTGTAGCCCTTATCTTTGACAACTCTTTGCCTTCTTTGATCCTTGCCATGTCGACGATGGGATTCTGGTTAATAGGACTTGCAGATGGACTCATCCAGACCTTTTTCAAAAGGGCAAAGGGATTAAGCGGAATCCAAAAACTCTCGCTTCAGATTTTCGTATCTTTAATTGCTTACGTCTTTGTCGAGATGATCAATCCTCATACGTACGTTTTAATTCCATTTACTTCTTTTGCTGTGAATTTTGGGTGGTTTTATCCGATCTTTACCGTAATCTTTGCGGCGGGCATGTCCAATGCCTCGAACCTTACCGATGGGCTCGACGGCCTTGCCGGAGGTATATTTTTGATATCTTCTCTTGGCCTTCTTGTTTTTTCGATGCTCAAAGGTTTACCCATTTCTATGACTTTGAGCATGATGGGAGCCGTCCTTGGATTTTTATTCTATAATGTAAAGCCTGCAAAGATCTTCATGGGAGATGTTGGTTCTCTTGCCCTCGGGGGTTATATAGGCATTATAGGTATGCTTTACGGTATAGAATTATGGATGATTCTTATCTTTCCAGTCTTTGTAATTGAAGCCTTAAGTGTTTTGATGCAGGTGACAAGTTACAAGATAAGAAAAAAACGCATCTTTAAAATGAGCCCGATTCACCACCATTTTGAACTGTCCGGTTATTCCGAACTCGAGGTAACAACTGGATTTTGGATATCTCAGGCCATCTTCACGGCTGCCATTGTTGGAGGAATATTATGGATTTTGCTTTGATTGGCTTTGGTGTAAGCAATAGATCGGTCCTTAATTTTTTGATGGAAAAAAAGATGGGAAATATCTTTGTTTCGGAAAAAAATTCACTCTCAGATGAAGATAAATCATTCTTCTTAAAACACGGGATAGATTTTGAAGAAAATGGAAATACAGAGCGTGTTTTAAAAAGCGATTTGATAATATACAGTCCTTCTGTAAGACCGGACGATCCTCTTATTGAAATGGCAGTAAAGGAGAAACGCGCTATCGGAGAGATAGAATTCGCATGGAGGTACGTTCTAAAGAATTCTAAGGTAGTCGCGATAACAGGATCAAACGGAAAAACCACGACAGTCTCCCTTACAGATCACATTTTAAAAATTTCAAATATTCCGCATTTTACGGGCGGAAATATAGGAAGGGCGGCAAGCGATAGAAGAGACGAGCCAATTTCATTGTTGGAGATAAGCAGTTTCCAGTTGATGGGTACCGATACATTCGTACCAGATATCGGAGCCGTGTTGAATATCTCTCCGAATCATCTCGACTGGCACAAAAGTTTTGAAGAGTATGTAGACTCAAAGATGAAACTCGCCATGTCAAAAACATTCGTCTACAACGCAGATAGCATGATTCCGAATGTTAATGGGATCAGAATATCGAGAATTTCTGGGGATATAGTTATAGATGATAATGGATTCAAAATAGGCAAAACCTATTTTTCTCTTGACAAGACTAAATTGAGAGGAATTCATAACGTTTACAACGCGGCCTTTGCCACTTTTATTGTTAAATTACTTGGCTCTTCCGAGGATCAGATCATGAAAGGACTTGAAACCTTTATCCCACTCGAACATAGACAGGAGGTTTTCGCAAAGATAGACGGTGTTACGTACGTGAATGATTCAAAATCGACAACTTCCGAATCGACGCTAAAAGCACTTGAGAATTTTAAAAATCCTATAGTCATAATATGTGGCAGGCCAAAGGAAAAAGATTACTCAAACCTTGCAAAAGGACTAAAGGAAAGATCAAAATCCGTCATACTTATGGGGGAAATGATTCCCGTAATTGAGCCTCTTCTTAATGGAACGCGCTATTTCAAAGTCAGTTCGATGGAAGAGGCGGTAACAATGGCAAAGAAAATCGCTGAAGATGGTGACTTTGTGCTTTTGAGTCCGGCGGCAACATCTTTTGATATGTTTAAAAATTACGAAGAGCGCGGAAGGGAATTCAAAAGGATCGTCTATGGAAAAGTCAACGAGTAGAATACTTATATTGCTTTCGATAATTTCTGCGATAGGACTTATCACACTCTACAGTGCAAGTTACATAATGACGTATAGGTATCCATACCCTCCACCGGACTATTATCTTATTCATCAGATAGTCGCTATGGTTGTGGGTGTGGCGTTCATGATCTTTTTCAGCCTTTTTGATTACAGAAAGCATGAATCGTACACCGGAATTTATTACATACTGACAATTGTGGCGCTTATTGCCGTTTTTTTCTCAAGCCGTGTTGCCGGATCGCACAGATGGATCTCGATAGGATCTTATTCCATTCAAAGTTCCGAGTTTGCAAAGATCTTTCTGCTTGTGTACCTTGCCGCTTACGTGAACAGAAAGAATGGAGAGATAGGTACCTTCAAAGAAGGAATAGTAGATCCTATAATCAGGCTTTTGCCCATTTACTTGCTTGTATTTTTTGAGCCCGACTTAGGGACTACGATACTGCTCTTCCTTATAACCCTTGTAGTTCTTTACATTGCAGGGGCAAAATTGCTCCATGTGCTCGGCGTAATCGGTCTTGGAGTGTTAGGCATTCTTGGAGCCTACGCAGCAGGGCTTTTGCACGCATATCAAGCGGAAAGGCTAACATCATTTTTCACGTACCTTATAACCGGTAGTTCTAATTATCAGGCAAATATGGCCCTATCGGCGATAAACAGCGGTGGACTGTTTGGAAGTGGGCCGGGCGGATCTATCTACAAATTCTTCTTGCCAGTCCAGTTTAGCGATTTCATCTTCGCCGTCTTTGGAGAGGAATTTGGACTGATCGGAATAATTTTAATAATGATTCTTTACTACATGCTGATAAGAGAGATAGTCCACATCTCTTTGAGGGTCAACGATATATTCGCAAAGGTTTACATAACAGGATATGCATTCCTGATCGGCATACAGGTATTGTTCAATGCAGGCGTCTCTCTTGGTATTCTTCCCGTCACAGGTGTAACATTGCCATTCTTCAGTTATGGAGGAAGTTCTATAATAGCGTTGCTTGCAGGATTGGGGATCGTGATAAACATTGCCTACTCGAACAGAGATTAGAGGAATCTTTGCCGCCGGAGTTACAGGAGGTCATATATATCCGGCCGTGGCCGTGGCCGATGAACTTTCAAAGATCGTAAACCTAAAGGCACTCTTTATTGGAACGGGACGCGGGGCGGAATCCAGGATATTCAAAAATTTTAAATACGAGTACATCCAGATTCCCGCCATTGGTAGCGATGCATCGAGAATAAAATATATTTACAAAAACACAATGGCTATTCTGAAGATATCAAGATTGATAAATAAATTCTCTCCGGATTTTCTTTTTACGACCGGCGGATACATAGGAGGAATAACCGGATATGTGGCGCACAAGAAAGGCATTCCAATTTTTCTTCATGAATCAAATGTCCAGCCGGGCATATCGACCAAAAAACTCTCTGCCTACTCGGTAATATCTTTTTGTGCCTTTGAGGAGACGACAAAGTTTCTGCAGAATGCTTTCTTTTCTGGAATGCCTGTAAGGCAAGGATTTGAATCAGAAAAGGATCCGGAATTTTCAAAAAAATATCCGTCTATGAAGGTTCTTGCATTCGGAGGGAGCGAAGGATCAAACGTTATCGACACAATAGTAGACAATCTCTCCAAAAAAATGAAAGAAATAACATTTTTTCACATAGGACCTTCGAAGATCGAAAATGAAAATGTAATAAATTTCGATTATTACGAGGATATTCCGTATTTGATGAGAAATTGCGATGTGATAATATCACGTGCCGGAGCGAGTACAATTGCAGAAATAATTCAGAGTGCCAGACCCGCGATTTTAGTGCCATGGAAGGGATCTCTTAACGGCCATCAAGAGCTGAACGCGAGATACCTCGAAAAAATGGGAGGAGTTTTTGTAATCGATGAAGAAAACATCGATTACGATAAAATAATTTCTGTAATTCAAAAACTCTCGCAAAAAGATTTTTACAAAATTGTGTCGGACAATCTCAAAAAATTACGCCCTGTCTCTAATCCTTCTGTAACCATAGCAAGGATGATTATCGAAAAGGTATCCTGATCTAAAAAGGCCCCGATTGGGGCCTTTTTGATTTATACCTTCATATTTTGAACTTCTTTAAAGTCTCCTCTAATTCATTTGAAAGACTTCTGAGATCTTCAACGAGTTTGAGATTTTCCCTTGATTCAGAAGATGTGGCGGAGATTTTCTTGGTTATGCCTTCCATCTTGGATGCTATATTCGAAACGGCCTTTGTCGCCATATCCATAGCGCTGGCCATCTCCTCGGCACTGGCACTTTCTTCTTGGGAAGCGGCAGCGACAGACTCTATTTTTTCTGTGATTCCTTTTACCTGATCGAGTATTTTGGAAAGTTCCGCTGAAACCTCATCTATACCTTTGGAGGTTCTTTCCACAGACTCAAGAGTCTTGTTAGTCTCATCTGAAACGCGGGAAGATTTTGCCATGATCTCTTCAAGAATCTGAGAAATTCTCTGTGTGGAACTCTTTGAACTTTCGGCGAGTTTTCTGATTTCGTCTGCCACTACGGCAAAGCCCTTGCCGGCATCTCCTGCCCTTGCGGCCTCTATTGCGGCATTCAAAGCAAGAAGATTAGTCTGTTCGGCTATTTTGTTTATCTCGTTGACGATCTGACCTATATTTCCACTCATCTCCGCAAGAGACTTGACGCTTTCGGCACTTTCCTGACTGACGTTGACGATCTCTGTGAAATCCTTTTTCATATTTTCTATGGCTCTGCTACCACTTTCGGCTCCCGAAGAGATCTGTTGGGATTGTTCGGCTATCTCCTGAATCGCCTTTGCCGTATTCTGGGCCGCAGATGAAACTTCTTCAACAGAGGCAGAGGTCTCCTCGACAGAGGCAGAAAGATTTTGGGTATCTGAATTCATCTCTTTGACAGTTTCAGAAAGACTTTCAAGGGTAGATGAGATATTTTCGACCGAAGATGAGAGTTTCCCGGTTCCGCTGGAGACCCGGCCCGAGGCTTCTTCTATTTTCTTTAAAGTATCTTTAAGAATTTTGAATACCTTATTCAACTCATTCTGGATCTGGGCTACCTCATCCTTGCCTTTAACATCGAAACTGGCAGAAAGATCCCCATTTGATACTTTCTGAATGACAGGAATTAGATCTTTCACAGGCTTTGTAAAGGCATACTTTGAAATGAGAATTCCCGCAAGGAAAGCGAGTACTATTATAATCAATCCAATCACAATTAGAGTTATCATCTCTGCAACTACGGTACCTGTCATCTCAACCAGAGGCATCATGAGGATAATCTTACCGACATGTGTTGTAAATAAATAGGCGGTTTTCTGGGTACCATCTTCTTCGAAATTAAGATTTCCATTTTTGATGGAATTGATCTTTGACCACCATGATTGATTTGTGATATTCATCCCCACATCTTGAGGCTGAGAGGCGAAGTTTATGATCCCTTTATTTTCAACCCATATCTCAACATTTTTGCCATTGTATTTGTAATTGGATATGTAACTTTCCAACTGAGCAGGTTTGAGATAAAATCCCACGACACCTGTAATGTTTCCGTCCTCACCGATTATAGCCTTTGTCATAAGTATCTGTGTCTTGTGTGAACTGGAATCAGTGACAAGATTAGTGTAGATTCCTGTCGAGTTAAGCGTTAGATTGTACCAGTCTCCGGTCGTTATCTGAACGTTTGATGGAGACGTATAAACCTTTCCGTTCTTTAAGATCACGAATATGCTATTTATTTCAGGATATGCATTTCTAAAAGAATCGAAGGTCTTTAGCATCCATACATCTTCCTGATTTTTATCTGTGTAAACTCCTTTTACATTGGGATCATTTGAAAGATAATTCAAAACGTTTGAATAATCTGAAAAGTAAAGATTCACGTAATCGGATAAATTCTTTGTCGAGATGGAAAGTCCATTTCTTATTTCTTTGCTTACATTGCCATACATTGAAAATGCCGAATAAATGATAAGAATCGCAACCGGTATAACGGTCACAAGAACGACAAAGACCATGAATTTTGAAGTGAATTTAAAGTTTTTCATTTCTATCCTCCTTATGTGCAGATTTAATTTAAACAAAATTCAAACTCTGAACCGTCGCTCTGGCAGATGCCCCACTCGCTGTCTGGCCCTCGCAGCGAAGCGAGAACCATCTTGGAGGCATACTGCCCTCCTCCTAATAAATATTTGGCTTTTAAAGTGAGTTCGGTATATATTCAAATTTTATCATAATTATCTACAATTCGATCAATTTCCCTTCTTCGATTATCCATTCACCGACGTCTTTGTGATCAAAATTCACAGATAAATTTTCGGGAACAAAAGCCTTTATCGCTACAAATTCCTTAAAGTCAGGAGGAGAGATAATGTATCCGTGCTTTTGTATGAAATACCTTATTCTGTCAAAGTCCTTGTAGGCACATTTTATCTCTACAATTTTGCCTATCAAAAACCGTTTTTTCACCGCAGATTCAATGACCTTTTTTGCCATGTGATTGTAAGCGTCTATTAATCCCCTTATTCCTAATTTTTTACCGCCAAAATATCTCGAAACGATAACTGCCACATTTTCAACATCTGATGATCTTATCGCATCCATTATAGGCCTGCCGGCGCTGTTTGCAGGCTCACCGGCATCGGAATAAAACTGCAAATTTCCTATCTTGTATGCCCAACAATTGTGGGTAGCGTCTTTAAACTCCTGAGAAACTTTAAAAATGACATTTTTAGCCATCTCTTCATTCTCTATGTAAGATGCTGTCGAGATAAAAAGGGACCTATCGATCTTTTCTTCTATCCTATTTTCTGCAATGGAAATGAAATACTCAAAACCATCCTTCATATCACAACTGGTTTTCTGAAATCATCTTCACAATTTTGCGATTTAAAGTAAAGCCTGTAAAAATTGGAGACTTTAAGATCGTATTTCATCTGATCTTGAGCGAGGGCTACATCTATTCCTTTAGATTTAAGCGCGTTTTTAAATCCAGACATATTTGAAATCACCGGAATCGATGATCTGTCAGATATGGCCCGTAATACCTCCCTTGATCCATGTCTGAATCCCAAAAGCCTCAGATATTGCGGTCCGTGATCGTTAGATCTGAGGACCAATTCTCTATCAACATCGAAGATCGCGTATATCATCCTTCTTTTTATCCTCGTAAAGGTAAATCTCTTTGTCTTGACAGATTCGAGAAATTCTTTTAGATTTGCACTTTTACATGCCGAAATGAAAAATCTTTCGGCAATTCCTTCGTTAAACCCATAGATTCCTTCAAGACCCTCTCTCTCGAGAATCAAAACCTTCTTTCTTAAAAAATCAAAAAGGTCTTCCGGAAAAACAGGACCGCGTCCTTCTTCAAATTCACGCCTGAGTATTTCGAAGGAAAAATCTGGAAGGCCGCGAATTCCCGATCCCTGAAATATCGCTTTTCTTATGGCAGTAGCGCTTGGAATTTCTGACATTCTCTCATCGTTGTAATCAGAACCTATTCTCTTTATCGTGTGAGGCTTTATACGCGATCTAAGTTTTTGGAGAGCAACAATGTACTCTATTCCGAGTATATTGTTGGAATATCTCATGTTATCGGATTTTTCTTCCAGCATACCCGATATCGCAAATCTTCTAGCATTTGGAAAGGATAGCCCCTTTTTTAAATGTTCTTTCAATCTTTTTTTGAACTCTTCAGGCTCTTCGACTATCACAGAGGCAATCTCGGAAATACTTTCAATGTCATTGCTTTCAGATCCGAAGACGAGATCGTCTACGACATTCATCGAGTTAAGCAGTCCGACTGCTCCCGTTGCAAAACCACTTGCATCCTGAAAGGCATAAATGGACGGAATTTCAAAGATAGCGTCTACACCCGCACGCAAAGCCATCTCGGCCCGGGCGAATTTATCGATGATGGCAGGCTCTCCCCTTTGGACAAAATTCCCGCTCATAACGGCCACGACAAAATCGGGTTTTACAAGGCTTATGGCATTTTTCAAATGGTAAAGATGGCCATTGTGAAATGGATTGTATTCAACGATTATTCCAAGTACTTTCATGACTTATTCACTATAAAAATAAGATCGAGTATGGATAGGATCGCCATCAATCCGGAATACAAAAATACCATAAATCCAATAAAATACATCAGTGGATTCTCACTTTGAACCCTCAAGAACTCAAATTCGAACCAGTTGGTTCCATACATGATCATCTCGATCGTTTCAAAAAAAACCGCAACGGAATTCGATATGGCCGCAATAGAAGAATAAAGGTATCCACCGTATCCATCCGAAAGTCTTTTGACCGTGGATATTTGAATCGCTATTCCACCCACGATCATCGAGATAAAAATAGCGACGAAGAATCTTGAAAGATAAAGATTCATCCCGAAGAATTGATTCATCGAGAAGGACATAGAAATAATAGTCAAAAAGATTATGAGTATATATCCTCCCAAAAAGATTTCGACCTCTCCGGCAAAGAGATTAACAAAAGTTCTAAATGTTCTCAAGTTCAAAACACCTCAAAATCTTTGTATCCTTTTACAGATGTTTCTATAACCTCAACGGACTCAACATTTGAAAAAGCATTTCCATCTCTTAAATATCCTTCAAGCGCTCTCAAACTTTCCTCCTCGCCCTCTGCCACAACCTTCACAGAGCCATCATCGAGATTTTCAACGTACCCTTTAACACCTAAAGCTTTTGCACGCGCGCGCACAAAGGACCTAAAGCCTACACCCTGAACGTATCCCTTCACGATATATATTCTCGATACTATCATATCTCTCCCATAGTTTTAAGAAAATCTATAGCTCTCAAAACTCCTTTCCCGTCCTCATTGTCCGTTATATATTTTGCACTTACCAAACTTTTTTCATTTCCAGGTCTCATGGCAAAACTTATGCCAACGCTTTTGAGTAGTTCGGCATCATTTTCCCCATCTCCGAAGGCAACCGCCTCATCGAGAGAAAAGCCTATCTTTTGTGATAAAAATTCGACCGCGAATTTTTTGTTGATGCCTCTTTTCACAAATTCAAGGTAAAGTTCTGAAGACGTAAAAACATCTACATTGTTAGATATATCCTTTGCCTTTTGTTTTAAAGATCTGATTTTTTCTGGAAAGCCGAAGGCTAATATCTTGTAAACGCAACCTTTTTTTGCGATCTCTTTAAGATCTGAAATGACATTGTACCCTATTCCAGATTGATCTGAATAGGCCTTTGCAAATTCGTTGTCTTCTTCGACATAGAGTACATCGTCAACGTATATTTGACGGTGGACATCATTCATTCTTAAAAAGTCTATTACATTTATTGAATTCTCGTAATCGAGGCAAAATTTGTAAAGTTCATCATAACGTACAAGGGCTCCGTTGTAAGCGATCTTTATTCCGGACAGATCGTAATTGTCCAAAAGAATTTCCATTGAAGAAAGCATTCTTCCCGAAGCAAATATGACGATCTTTGATTTTGAAAGTTCATCTATCACATCTCTTAATTCTTTCGAAATTTTGGAGTTAACGAAGATAGTTCCGTCAAGATCAAAGATCAAAACACGCTTCACTTTAGTGAATAAAGCCTTTCTTTTTTATTGAGTATCTGGGTAATCTTAACGCCAAAGTTTTCGCCGACAACAACGACTTCTCCTTTCGCTATCTGTTTCCCGTTTACAAGAATGTCCACTGGTTCTCCCGTGAGCTTGTCAAGTTCAACAAGAGATCCAACTCCAAGTTCGAGTACCTGTTTGAGGCTCATTGTAGTTCTTCCAAGTTCGACGGAAAGTTCAAGAGGTATATCAAGAAGTAATTCTATCTTTTGAGGCTGAACCTGTAAATCCTTTTCATCGCTGAATTCCTGAAATTCAACCTTTCTTACGGGCTTTTCAGACTTATCTGCCATTTGGGGGGTCTCTTCGGACCTTTCGATCTTCGAATTCTCAACTCTTGACATATTACTTTTACCAACTTCTCCAATGAGAAATTTGGAGAAGTTCTTTGCAAATGACGGAGACATCAATTCAATCAGAGATCCCTCGACGAGATTGTTTACCTTCATCCTGAACTTGACAGTAACGATGTCCTGACCATCGTATACCGGAGGAAATTTCACATTCGGATCTGTGAAATCAATTTTTTCTATCTTTGGAGGTGAAATCTCGACAGATTCTTTCATGATCTCCGAAAGAGATGTAGCCGCCGATCCCATCATTTGATTCATCGCTTCGGCAATGGCACTTAACTTTATATCGTCAAGTTCGTCTTTTACGTCTTGGCCAGTTCCTCCCATCATTATATCTGCGATGACGGCAACAACGTGTGGCTCGAGAACAAAAACATTCGTTCCTTGAAGTGTTTTTACATAATCAATGCTTGTGGCAATCTTCATTCCTTTGAAAAGTTTTCTAAAATCATCTATGGTCGTTTCATAAACTTCGGGAGTTGTTATCTCAACTCTTTTGCCCACGATCGTCGAGATAGCGGTTGCGGCTGCTCCCATCGATATATTGCCAAGTTCTCCTATCGCATCCTTTTCCAATTCCGTAAGAATTGTCGTTGAGCCCTTAAGCAAAGACTCTATCTCTTCCTGAGACATTTTATCCGCCATTTTCATCTATCTCCTTGTTCAAAACCTCTGTAATCCGGACAGCGTTAAAGCCTTTATGGGTTCCGACAGAACAGAGAAATTTTTCCCTTCCATTGACATAAAGAGAGGCAGGTTCATCTATATGCCTTTGGAGCATTATAACATCTCCAACCTCAAGGTTCAAAAGTTCCGAAAGATTTATGATCGTCTTCCCTATCACGACACGCAAATCGAGCTTTGCATTGTTGAGCAATGAGATTATATCTTCTCTTAACTGGCCAGGCTTAATCTGTTTTTCCTGTTTAAAATAAGATTCCGCGTACAATTTTGGGGCTATCATCTCAAGAAGGGAGGATGGCCAGCACACATTCATAAATCCTTCTATCTCACCTATCTTCATGTCCAAAGTCACAACGACAACCATCTCATTAGCCGGAACGACTTGCACGAATTGTGGATTGTTTTCTATCGAAACAAGGTTTGGCGTAAAAGAGTAAATGCTCGACCAGGAATCTTTGAGTATCGAAAGAATTCTTATGATCTCATTCCTCATCAAAGAATTTTCTATCTCCGTCAAAGGCCTTATCTTTTGATAAAGACCTCCTCCGCCTCCGAGAAGTTTATCTATTATTGAAAATATTACCTTCAAATTTATCTCTATAACAACATTCCCATTCAATTCCTCTGCCGTAAAGACAAAGAGAAAACTTGGCGAAGATATAGACCTTATGAATTCATTGTACGTTATCTGATCCGTCGAGGCTTTGGTTATATCAACAAAAGACCTGAGGCGCGCGGAAAAATAATTTGACACTCCACGCGCAAAATTCTCATGAACCATTTCAATAGTTCTTATCTGTTCTTTAGAAAACTTGCTCGGTCTCGTGAAATCGTAAGGTTTTACTTTTTTTGTCTCTTCTACCTTTACTTCTTCGGCAGAAAGATCGCCGGCCGCAAGGGCCTTAAGTAAAGTATCAACCTCATTCTGACTTAAGATATCGGCCATAATATCACGTCGATGCAACTGCCTTTATGTACATGTAAACCTGTAAGACTCCCAAAGGCGCTTTGTCTCCAGTATAGCCCGTTATCTGATCGACCAAATCGGCTATTTGCTGTTTTAAAGTTTGAAAACCATCGGGATTTAAAATCTCATTTGCGCTCTTTGAAAGGATAAGCATCTGAATGCCATCCATTATCTGAGGAGTATCTATTCCTATCTCTTGGCTGCACTGGGCACTTCCGACCAAAAAGGTCAAACTATCAACAACGAGCACCTGATTCCCGCCACGCAAAGGGAAGGTTTGATTGGATCCAGATCTTATGAGTATGGCCATCGTTCTCGACAACTGGCTTGTCACCTTTTGCTGGGCAGGAGGGGCATTAAGGTATTTGACGATGATAAAGGTGCCAATCATCGAAATACCTGCCGATAGCACCACGGCTATAAGGATAAGCATAAGACCGGATCTTTTCTTCTCTTCCGCCATTCAATCACCTTGATTTCTTATCAATATATCAACCCTGTTGTAAGATAAATTTATCTGTTCTGTCATCTTGTTCAACTCATCGTTGAGAATTTTAGACTTCATCGCAAGTTCTTCGTAAGAGATCTGACCTGCCGCATATTCCTGTCTAAGAGCCTGTAATTTCTGAGTTATCGAAAATGTTTGCGACTTTATCGCTTGCTCGGCAGGCACATCTCCCCTTCCAATCGCGATGAATCTATTAGGATTATACCAGTAATTTGGATCGAATTGTCCACTCATTACTTCAGAAACAAGTTCATTGGCTCTCTTGTTCTTCAAATCATTAAGGAAAAATGAGACAACAGCGGCGGCGCGCGCCGCGCTTAAACTCCATTTTGAAGGATATATCGAATCTTTCGGAAGCGGTTCGGTAGAGGTATAACCGTAAACCCATAAAGGGTTCGTGGAATGTTCTATTATTATCTCTCCTATCTTTGCAAGCAAATCTTTCGCCAAAGATGAAAGGTTTGCCGATCCCGGTTCAAAAAAAGCGGCATTATGAAGTTCAACGAGCAGGCCTTCATTTGTCTGCTCTATGGTTATCATTCCTTTATATTCCGGATTTGCCTGAATCTGAATTATAGATTGCCTGATGCCCGGATTAGAGGTTATGAGAGGTTCCTGGCTCATACTCTTCCCGCCAACAAGAATGCCCGGAGGAGAACTCATTATTGTTTGAAAACCGTAAGACACTTGCTGGAACTTTCCGGGACTTATAGTCGCCATTGAAAATAATGTCACAAAAAATCCCATCATCAAGGAATTCATGTCTGAAAAGGTTATCATCCAAAGCGGAGCGCTTTCCTTGAATTCTTCAGGCTTTCTACGAGCCACCTGCCACACCTCCCTCCGCAACCTGAGGAGAAACTGAACTTTCGTAGGATTTAAGTTCTTTTTCGTTCAAAAATCCTTTTAACTTTTCTTCGAGAATTCTCGGATTATCTCCGGCCTGAATGGAGAGAATGCCCTCCAAAATCATTCTCCTGTATCTCATTTCCATCTGCAAACGACGTGCGAGTTTCTCACCCATTGGCATGAAAAAGACGTAAGCCAAAAACGCTCCCATGAAGGTAGTCGTCAAAGCGATGGCAAATGAAGGTCCAACTGTGGACGGATCGTTAAGGCTTCCGAGCATTTTGACAAGACCTATAATAGTTCCAACCATTCCAAATGAAGGAGCAACAGTCGCTCCGTACGCAAACATATTTCGGTACATCATAGCCTCTTCTTCTCTGAGATCGAGATCCGTTTCCATCATGGATTTTAAAAGTTCAGGATCTATTCCATCGACGACCATCTGTAAGCCTTTCTTCATGAAAGGATCTTCTATCTTTTCGACATCCTGCTCGAGAGAGAGTAAGCCTTCCCTTCTTGCCTTTTCAGAGGAGGTCACAAGTTCCCTGATCGTGCTGTTCATGTCATTGGGCTTGTAAAAAAAGATTCCCATCAAAACTTTGAATATATCCATAACCCTTTCTATTGGATAAGCAACAAATAGAGATCCAAGCGTTCCTCCAAAGACGATGGCAATAGAGGTTATATCCATAAAAAGTCTTAGATCGCTTCCGATCCCTATCATAATGGCAAGAAGAGCCAATCCCACCCCTATAAAACTCGCAAGATCCAAATTTACTCACCTTCTTTCGGAAGAACGAGGATGCTCCCGATCTTCCTTTTGTATTCTATCACCAACCTTACAACCTCTTCAACGGGCTCTTTGACAAGGTATTTTTTCCCGTTGAAGAGTGTTATAACCGTATCGGGTTTTGCCTCGACTGTTTCTATGTACTCGGCATTTAAAACAAAACTTTCACCGCTAAGATGGGTAAGATTTATCATATCATTATGGTGTCTGCTTTAAGTTGTCAAGTTGGGATAGCATGGCGTCTGCGGTTGTTATAACTCTGGCATTGGCATCAAAACTTCTTTCAGCGATTATCATATTGGTAAATTCCTGGGCAAGATCCACGTTGGACATCTCGAGTGCGCCCGGTATAAAGGTACCACGTCCTCCAGTGCCTGCCGTTCCAACCTGAGGAACGCCGCTGTTTGCCGATTCAGAATAAAGAGAATTTCCCACCGCATTAAGGCCTGACGGATTGTTGAAATTTGCCAGAGCAACTTGACCAAGCGTGTCGGTAAGACCATTTGAGAAAGTTCCTATTATCTGTCCATTCTGATTTATGGCAAAAGATTGCAAAGTTCCCTGGGCATTTCCATTTTGCTGAGTTATGGCTGCCGAAGAAGAACCGGCCATATCTGTCACAGAGGTAAAGTCAATCTGAGATTTAACGGTGGCCGCACCATCTGAAGGAGTGAAAGATATACCTGTAGGGGCGTTCGCGTTTGTAAGTTGGCCATTGTTAAGAGCAAAATTTCCAACCATTCTACCGGAAGAGTTGAATTCTAAAATTCCAAAATTGCTACTCGTTGCAGATCCGCTCGATGTTACAAGATTTACAGGCGTACCATTTGCAAGCCTTGCATCCCATGCCCACGCCGTATTGGTGCCTGTACCCCATGTAGTTGATGTGCCGGATCCACTTACAGTCCCGAGATTGGTGAAATCTATGTATATGGTGTAAGGATTTCCAAGAGAATCATATATCTGAGTCGAGGTCGTATAAACAGGATTTGTATATCCTGCCGTGACGGTGTTTGCCGTGTTATCAGATTCGGCAAAGGATATGGGCCCGGATGTCGGAAGCGTTATGGCGGCTCCGCTTGCCGTGCTTGCAGAAGTCGTAGAAAGTGAATAAGTTCCATTCGAGTTGTTGATGTAGATATTCTTGGCCGAATCGTTTACAACATTTCCATACTGATCAAGAGTTATATTTCCGGATATTTTGGTTCCCACAGAACCTGCCGGCCCATTTACAATCGTGGCCGTCCAATTATAAACTCTCGACGTCGAAAATGGGTTGAAATTATTCGTTTGCGGGGAAAATGTGAACTGAACGGTGTATTGTTTCCCGCTGGCATCCGTCACTGTTATGGTAGTTGGTTGAATGCCCGATGAAGAATCTATATTCCCGCCGACTATCATCTGGGATGTCGCCTTCGCATTCATCGTTGTATTAGCACTTATTTGAATAGGAGCAATAGGCGCGTTGGTATCAACATACCTTTGACCTGTCGGACTGACGGCAGATTCCCACCCAAGAACTTTGTAACCTGTTCCAGCTTGGACAAGGGTTCCATTCTGATCAAGGCTAAAATTTCCGGCCCTCGTGTAATAATTCCCATTTCCATTGTTAACTATGAAAAATCCATCTCCCTGAATTGCAAGATCCGTACTTTTTCCCGTATTTTGGAAACTTCCCTGCGTCATCAATTGATCTATCGATGCTATCTGCGTTCCGAGACCTACCTGTGTAGGGTTAACTCCTCCTAAATTTCCCTGTGGTGCTCTCGCCGCGCTCAGAAGTTGTGAAAGCGCTGTAGAAAAAGTGACGCGAGACGCTTTAAATCCAACAGTATTGGAGTTTGCGATGTTATTTCCGATAACATCCATCTCCGTTTGCATGCCTTCAAGGCCGCTTATTCCGCTGTAAAGTGCTCTCATAAAATCACTCCCGTATTAGATGTTGCGCTACCTGAAGAAATTTGGGTTATCTGAGAAACTGGATAGGCCGTTCCATTGACAACTACATAGACCTGCCCATTTTCTATTTGAACCGATTGAACAACTCCGGAACTTGTACCGCTTAAAAGTAATTTAGTTCCATCTGACTCTAAAGCCTGTATCTGATATGTATAAGTACCATCCTGAACCTGAATTCCATTTGAATTAAGTCCATTCCACTGGTAGGTATGCATTCCGGCCTTCATATGTCCAAGATTTATCGTATTTACTGTATTCCCATTTGAATCTGTTATTTTAAGCGTAACGTAAGCGCTTGATGGAAGGTTAAAGCCGATCTGGCCGGGCTGGCCTGCGATGACATCGACGGTATTATTACTTGTCGAGACCGTCTTTCCTATTAGAGATGCAGACTGTAACTGGACGAAATTGGAGAAATTATTTTGAAACTGTGTAAAAGCGTGGGCAAGATTTGTTGTCTGTTCGAGAGCCGTAAATTGAGCAAGTTGAGCGACAAACTGGGTATTGTCCATTGGATTCAATGGATCCTGATTTTGAAGTTCTGTAACGAGCAATTTTAAAAAAGCATTTTCTCCAAGTTGATTTGAAGATCCGCTAACATTTTGAGTTGAGTTTATACTGCCCACAGATATGGTCGGATTAACTGGGTTTACGCTTAACAAGATCACACCTCCTTTTTGAAAAACTCGCTGAATTTTTCCCTTTCTTGATTCTGCTTCCTGTTCCTTTCATCTTTTCTTTGATTGTCTTCATTTGAATTGTTTTGATACCATTCCTGTCCATTTATCTGGACATTTACGATGTTGAAATTCAAATTCGAAAGTCTGTCCACTATAACAGGCATAGCGCTTTTCAGCATTTCTTGCGTTTTATCATTTGCCGAATTGATTATCAGCATTGTCCTTCCACCGTCTTCGGTAAGGGAAATCTCAACCCTTCCTAAAGAAGGGGGATTAAGTTGAATCTCTACTTTAACTGGCAATTTTTGATCCTTCAAAGATTTGGCGATAAAATCCGTTATTCTTGAAAAAGGTACAGGATCGCCACTTTCATCCGGCACACTTCTGGCCGGTACCTCTCCTCTTGATGATTGTGGCAAAGATTCGTAAACTTTTGCATCGATGATCGGACTGTACTTTGCATTTTTTTCATCTATTTCTACCTTGAAATTTCGGATTGAAAAAGTCTCTTTGATCAGATTTTGAATCTTAACGCTTACGCTATCAAAAAGTTTTTGATCCGGTGTGTTATTGAAATTGGACATATTGGACATGTCTGAAAGATCGGTCTGAATTTTGATCGGTTGGCCGGTATTTTTTGTCTCTGTAAATAAATTCTCCAAATTCAAATTGCTTATACGATCCGAGAAACTAAGATTCGAAGAACTGAAATTAACATTTTCTTGATAAATCTTGGGATCTGTATTAAGGATTTGAGATGCTTTGACCTGATTTTTTATTTTGTCCTCTTTGATCTGCACCTCATCGGAAACCCCGATACGAATATGTGTTTTGGAAGCGCCTGCCTTTGTTTCATCTTTGATCTTTTCCAAATCGTTCTTCGAATCCGGCAAAAATTTGACAGGAGGATTGACGGGAATTTCCGGGAAAGATTTTTTTAATGAACTGTCAGATTTATCTAAATAAGGCGAATTGGCTATGACTTTTGAAGATGGCTTCGCGTCAGAATTTGAAAGTATGTCGAAGAGATCTTTGCTTTTTTCATTCTCAAAGTTATCGCTATTTGCCTTATCTTTGATTTGAAGTGAATTTTGGTTGTTATCTGTCATTTTCGGTTTGTCTATTTTTTGATTGTCAATGACTTTTTGATTGTTGGTAATCTTTTCATTGTCTATAACTTTCTGATTCATCGCTTCCAAATTTTTCGTTATTATTTCATCTTTTATAACCGGTGCATTTTGAACTTTTTTTGGCTTTTGTGTGTTTTGTTCTTTGTCTTTCGAATCTTGAACTATCGTTTTGGAAGTCTCTTCCGGTAAAATATAACCAAGTAAAGATACTTCCTGAGATATCTTTTGGGCCTTATCTTTTTCTGGATTATCTTTATCTTTTACATCTAATTTTTCAGTACTTTGCGAATCTCCTTTTTTTGATAATTCAAATTTATCCTTTTGAGGTAATAAGGTAAGCAACACAATATCTGATTTGTCTTTTACATCGTCTTTTTTATCAGATCCATTAATTTTAGAAAGAATCTCGAAGATAGATCCCTTTGAAGCAGTTTTGTTTTTTTCACAACCTCTCTCAACAGGTTGGTTGACATTCATGCTTACGGGATTCATTTTGTCACCTTTGTCAAATTTTCTATAATTGCAGATGCCATGGCAGGATTTGTCTGGGAAATGGCCTGAAGAACAGATCCGGCAACCTGTGGGGAGAGGTTTACCATCGCATCTACGATAACATTAATCGGAACATTTGAAGTCGCAAGTACATGTCCAATCTGGGACGGATTGCTGTTCGTTATCCATTGATCGAGTGTCTGAATTCTCTTTTGATAACTTTGATATTCTGCAACCTGTGCATTGAATTGCTGGACCTTTCTTTCGAAAGCCGTCTGCGATGCTTTAAGTGAGGCCTGCAAAGATGTCAACTGGGCTTGAATATTTGCAAGTTGGATCTCTTTTGCTTCCAAAGAGGCTTCTTTGGTATTTAAAACATTTTGAAATGCATCTATTCTTGACTCTAAAAGGGTCTGGTATGGAATGACTCTTAATGGTTCATACTTTACACTGTTGCCGATGAAAGGTACCATCTTCAGTATTGAGGCGGCATAACTTTTGACGTCTGCAAAAGGTGTAACCCCGTACAACTGGAGTTTATTCATCTCGAAATAGAAATAACTTATCCCGATCGAAAGTACAAGAAATGTAAAAATAATCAGGAAAACCCAAAAAATCAAAAGACCACGTTTTTTGGCCATCCATTTCCCTCCTGAAATATAATTCAATCTCATCGATGAAATATCCTAAGGATTTAAATTTCGAATCTCCATTTAGATTTTATTCGGATTTTTTGAAAAAATACCAGTAAAGCAGGGCATTTGCAAATTGAAAAATCGCGGCGATGAATATAGGAGCCTCCATCATAGAGTAATCCATAAAATATCCGCTCGCGGCAGGACCTATTGAAGAGGTTACTTGCTGGGGCAAATTGCTGAGCGCTGCCATTGAGGCTCTTTCTTCTTCTTTGGTCTGTCCCATTGTAAATGATTGTCTGAGGGGTATCCCTGCAGATACAAAAAACATTCTCAAAAGGTAAAAGATCCCGGCCAGTAAAAATGATGGCATTAAAGCCATAAACACAAGCATTATCGCGCCAATCGCCCTGACCCAGACAATCGTTTTAACGGTGCCAAAGAATCTTGCAAGACGTGCGGAAGATATAGAAGAAATGGCTCGTGCGATGTTGGAGAAGACATAAATTACGCTTATGAGCTCTGCTCCGACACCATACCTTACAAAAAACCAGTACACGAGTATCGGCCCACTGAAAAATCCTGTTCCAAGGCCATTTACGGCATTCGTAATGGAAAATTTTCCAAGCAATTTCCATGAGAGTTTAAAAGTACTTTGACGTTTTGGCCTTCCTTTGTCTTCATGGACAAATAATATTATAAAGAACGTAGAAATGTAGACAAAAAATGCAACTCCCATCAAAAGCAAATATCCTCCACGCCATCCATCTTTGAAAATGCTCGAAATATACGGAAGAAATATCGCCAGAACATAACCTATTGTACTTCCTATCGCACCAAAGAATGAAAATGTCCCAAAGACGTCATTTCGAAATTTCGCATCGGAACTTTCCGCTATAAGTGCCTGCTGTGCGGCGCCGGCAGCGCCACCGCCTCCTCCGCCCCTTATAGTGCCTATAGAAACAAAAAACATCAAAGGCAAAAATTCAGTCGTAAAGAAAAAGCCCATCACACTTATGGCATTTATAATCGTCATGACAAGAATAACGGGCTTTCTCCCATGTTTGTCGGCAAAGAATCCAACGACTACTGAAAAGATTATCCCAACAATAACGGAAAGAGTAAATGCTAATCCTATTTGAATGCCTGAAAAGCCCAATTTCGAAAGATATATAGGCACGATAATCGTCAATGACGCCTGTGCGACGCTTCTTAAAAATCTGCTTATCATAAGCAGGGATAAATTTTTATTCAACCATTTTCTCATTCTGATCTCCAAACAAAATGCCCCCTAACGGGGGCATTTTTGGATTTCCCTATTTTGCGTGTTCTCTCGACAGATTGGACGAACTTGCATCTTTCCAAACAGGAGTTGGTCCCCTCATGTAGGAGATGACGGCGGCGCCGATACTTATTATAAAGGATATGAAAAATGCGAGACGCAAATCAGAGATAAAAGTATCGACAAATATACCCTTTCCACCGATCTGGGCACCTATAAAGAGCGCATCCATAGCCTGAGGAGTAAGGCCGGAAGAAAGAATCGCGAATGCCATTGCGATACTTACAAGAGAACCTGCATTGTTCATCATCGTTCTTGTCCCTGCCGCTATTCCTCTCCTGTCTGGAGGCACCATACTCATTATCGTGTTTGTATTCGGAGAGTTAAACATGCCAGATCCGAATCCCACGACAGTTCCCCATATTATAACCTCTGCAATCGACATATCAACCCTTGTAAAGATGGCAAAGCCTAAAAGGCCTACTCCTGTTATCAAAAGCCCAAGAGTGCTGAGTATTCTCGATCCATATCTGTCAGAAAGCCTTCCACTTATTGGTGCCATTATCATCATGGCAACAGCAAAGGGTATCAGATAAATACTCGCGGTAAATGGATCCATGTTTTTGATGCCGAGAAGGTAAAAGATGAGCAAAAACATCAAGGCGCCCCTCGAAATTCCATTCATCAGATTGGAACTGTACGCAAATGCCTGCACTCTTGTCTTAAAAAGCCTTAGATCTAACATCGGATATTTTACCTTTGATTCTATGTAAACAAATAAAGGTATAAGGATCGCGGCAAGAATAAAGAAGGTTATTACAATGGGAGATGTCCAGCCACCAAAGCCTCCCTCGGTCAGGGCATAAAGCAAAAAGAACAATCCAGAGGTGAAGGAGATGGCGCCAAGCCAGTCAAATTTTTCTCCTTTAGGTATTGGAGCGATGTCTTTTATTTGAATCCACGCCCATATAGTTACAAGCGCACCGAATGGCACATTCATGTAAAAGATCCATCTCCATCCGATGGCTGTTGTCAGCAATCCGCCTATTATAGGTCCAAAAGCAGATCCAACGGCAAGGACCATTCCGTTTATTCCGAGTGCCATTCCGAGCTCCCCTTTTGGAAAGGCGTCTGTAACTATTGCCGTACTGTTTGCCATCATTAAAGATCCACCTATGGCCTGAATAATTCTCATTACAAGAAGTTCAACTCCGCTTTGAGAAAGGCCGGCAAAAAGTGATGCAATGGTGAAAATCGCTGCGCCAAGAACGAATAGACGTTTTCTTCCTATCATGTCCGCCACACGTCCGATTGACGGAACAAGTACCGTGGTCGCCAACATATAGCTCATCAAAACCCAGATTATTGTTATCATCGGAGCGTTAAGACCCTCTGCGATGTTTGGAAGTGCTATCAAAAGGGCCGTTCCAGTCATGATTCCAAGCAAAAGACCTAAACTTGTGGCCGAAAGTGCAAGCCATTTATACTGAACTTTCATTCGATCAACCCCTTTTTATGAGCGTTTTGTAAAATTCTTTGACCTTTTCCGAAGCATCGGGTTTCAAAGGCATTCCATGGCCGCTTAACATGATATCGTACTCGATCTTTGTAAGTTTTTCCATAGACTTTATCGCAAGTACCATATCTGGCGTGAATTGCTCGGGAGGACCCTGAAGTTTTCCATCAATGTATCTCAATTCGTCTCCAACAAAGATAACTTTTCTTTCTTTGCTGTAAAGTGAGATACTGCCAGGTGTGTGGCCGGGATTGTGAATAACAGTAAAACCATCAACAGTATCTCCTTCTCTGAGGAGAATATCCGGCTCGACGTAATTTACCTTCATGAATGTTGACGCCATTTTCATCGCAGCGCCGGTAAATCCTTTTGGTGATGGAAACTTTTCCTTTCCTGTCACGTATGGTTCGTCCTTTTCATGAACGTAAAGTTTTGCACCTGTGATCCTTTTCAAATCATAAGCATTTCCCATGTGATCCACGTGGCAGTGTGTAAGGACTATCTTTAAAATATCAGATGGATTCTTACCAATCGATTTTACATAATCAAGGATCTTGTTTAATTGACCCGGCATGCCGGTATCTATCACTGTTAAATTATCTCCGAAGAGGATATAAACGTTTGCATTTGTTCCATCTACAAGGTGAATGCCACTTGTTATCTCCACAATTATTCCTCCTTTTTACCTTTATTCTCGAAATCCTTTAAAACTTCGGCAGTCTCTTTTATTATTGAAAAAGCATTAAGGAGCTTTTCAAATTGTTCATCTGAAAGCGCACTTAATTTTTCATTGACATATTCTCTCATTGCTCTTTCTATCTCGATAGCCTTTTCCATCCCCTTTTCCGTTAATTCTATGAAAACAGCCCTTCTATCCTCATCTGTTCTGTATCTTTTGACGTATCCTGCCTTCACAAGCGCATCCGTTGCGGCTGTAATAGTACTTTTGACAAATCCGTATTTGTTTTCTATTTCAGACATCTGGGCACGGTTTTGAGAATGTCTTTTCATAAAAATAAGAATTGACGCAGATGTCTTAGGTAGTTTTGTCTTTGAATAATCAAAACTCTTAAAGACTATCTTTGAAAAAGCCGAATAAGCCATTAAAAGGTCTTCCGGGACTTCACGCTTCATTCTTTTCACCCCCACTTCAATATCATATAATTCATTTTTGAACTTTTTGCTTTTGAATTATTTAATTTTATATTAAATTGGTATTTATCAAATCAGTTTGCCCTTGTAATTTTATTTGACGTGATAGATTGTTCCATTCGAACTTCAAAAATTTTAAAATAAAGCCAACAAAATAGGGCTAAAGTGTAAAATTAAACTGATATAATTAACTGGTTTATATCACAAAGCATTTTTTGTGATATCATACTTTATGTGTAAATTCGATCGGGAGGAAGTGTAAACTTTGGTAGAACTTAAATCATACATACGTGATATCCAGAACTTTCCAAAGGAAGGGGTTGTTTTTAAAGATATAACTCCTCTTTTGAAAGATCCGAAAGCTTTTGCATTTGCCATAGAAGAAATGTCTAAATTGGCCGCGCAGTTCAATCCTCAAAAGATCGTCGCGGCAGAGGCACGCGGTTTTATCTTCGCGGCTCCTATCGCTTACAATTTAAAAGCGGGTTTTGTTCCAATAAGGAAACCAGGCAAGTTACCTTATTTCACCATAAATGAAGAATATTACCTTGAGTATGCCAAATCAAAAATTGAAATGCACGTTGATGCGATCGATCCAAATGAAAGGGTTGTAATAGTCGATGATATACTTGCAACGGGTGGAACTTCTCTCGCCATGGCTCATCTCGTTGAAAAATTAGGTGGAATAGTCAGTGGAATGGTTTTCCTTGGTGAACTTTCTTTTCTTGAACCGAGAAAGAATCTCAGAAATTATGAGGTCAAAACACTTTTGACATATTAGTTGTTCCGAAGGGAGGAATTCATTTTGAAATTCGATTTCACCAATGCTTTTGGTGAGAATTTGTCTGATGGTGTCAGATATGAAGATATAAAAGGAATAACCGGAAGATTACATTCTTTTCTCGAAAATTTCAGGCAAAATCCTCCAGGATTTTCCAAAGTATTCAGCGATCTATCTCACGTAGACAGCATTCTCAAGATGGCGGAAAGATGCAAAAATTTTGAGAATTTCGTGCTTGTAGGTATAGGCGGATCTGCCCTTGGAAATCAGGCCATTCAGGGAGCCCTCCGTCATCCCATGTGGAACAGTTTGCCACGAGAAAAAAGAAATAATCTTCCAAGATTCTTCGTGATGGACAACGTTGATCCAGAGCAAATCGGATCGATCCTCGATGTCATCGATCCGGCCGAAAGCGTCTTCAACGTGGTAAGTAAGTCGGGTTCAACCGCCGAAACTATGAGCAATTATCTGATCGTAAGAGGCCTTCTCGAAACGCGTGGTCTCAACCCCAAAGATCACATTATTTTCACAACTGATCCAGTCGAAGGGGTCTTAAGAAAGATCGCCATAGATGAAGATATTCCTGTTTTAGACATCCCATCAAATGTTGGTGGGAGATTCAGCGTCCTTACGTCTGTCGGCCTCTTAAGCGCGGCATCGTTGGGTGTCGATATAAAGAAGATGTTAGACGGTGCGCAGGAAGAATTGGACAGGTTCAAAGAAGAAGACGATACCTTCAAAAATCCAGTACTTTTGAATGCCGCTATTCATTACCTTTATTCCCAGAGAGGTAAGTCTATATCCGTTATGATGCCATATTCAAATGCCCTTTACACGCTTGCGGACTGGTACAGACAATTGTGGGCTGAATCTTTGGGAAAGGAAAAATCCCTTACAGGCGAGACTGTACATGCCGGACAAACACCTATAAAGTCTCTTGGAACAATAGATCAGCACTCTCAGGTTCAACTTTACATGGAAGGACCAAATGACAAGGTAATAACATTTCTTAGAGTCGAAAATTTCAGAAGGAAACTAAAAATACCCGTAATTCATCAGGACAGGAAAGAACTTTCTTATCTTTGCGGTCATGACCTTGAAGAACTCATAAATTACGAACAGGAAGCTACCGGTCTTGCCCTTCTCGAACATGGAAGGCCAAATCTGACAATTTCCTTTGAGTCCATAGATGAAGTTGAAATCGGGAGATTCTTCGGGTATTACGAGATTCTCGTTACCGCCATGGGATTTTTGTACAACATAAATACCTTTGATCAGCCCGGCGTTGAACTCGGAAAGAAAAATACCTACGCTTTGATGAACAGAAAGGGATACGAAAGTCAGAAGGCACACATTGAAGATTTAAAGAAAAACCTAAAAACCTTTAAAATCTAAGGAGATGAGAGATCTTGTTGGTCTGGAGGTTTAAAGGAGGAGTCCATCCTCCCACCAAAAAACTGGCAAAGGATTCCAGTATCGAGAATCTAAAGGCATCAAAGAGATATTCTCTTTTTGTCGCTCAAAACTCTGGCAATCCTCCTAAATTACTGGTTCAGGCCGGAAGTGAGGTAAAGACCGGTCAAAAAATAGCAGAGGCAGACGGTTTTGTTTCCGTTCCTCTTCATTCGCCCGTAACAGGGAAGGTGGTCGAGATAAAAAAAGAAAAGCATCCGGTTACAGGAAGGCCGGCAGATGTTGTCGTCATCGAAAGAACGGGGGAAGACGAATGGGTAAAATTGAGTGCAAAGCCTTACACAGAATACACTCCTGATGAGATAAAAAAAAGGGTTGCAGAAGCCGGAATTGTTGGGCTCGGAGGGGCGACCTTCCCGACACATGTTAAACTTTCTCCTTCAAAAAAGGTAGATACAGTTATATTAAATGGTGCCGAATGCGAGCCATATTTAACAATAGACCAGCGTATGATGGTCGAACATCCAGATGAGATATGTAAAGGCGGCGTTGCCATTGCAAAAGCCGTGGGCGCGGCGAAGATCTTTGTTGGAATAGAAGAGAATAAACCCGATGCGATTGAAAGTATGAAAAAAGCAGGTAGCGCTTTTGGGATCGAAGTTGTTGCGCTTCCGACGAAATATCCACAGGGATCAGAAAAACATCTTATTTATGCAATAACCAAAAAGCAGGTACCATCCGGTGGCCTTCCAATGGATGTCGGCGTTGTGGTCGACAATGTCTCAACAGCGAGGGCAATTTATCGAGCGCTTGAATTTGGAGAACCACTTATAGAAAGAGGTCTAACCTTAACGGGAGAAGGCGTAAAAAATCAAAAGAATGTCATTGCAAGAATAGGAACACCGGTCTCCGATCTTTTGGATTACGCGGAAGTAAGCGTTGAAAGTGCTCGTGTCATACTCGGTGGTCCTATGACGGGAATTGCCTTAGAATCTCTTGAGATAGGAATTTCGAAGGGCACATCTGGAATAACAGTTTTGCCCGAAGAAATAGTGAAAAAACCCGCAGAGACAAATTGCATAAGATGTTACAGGTGCGTTGAAGCGTGCCCGACAAATCTCGAACCTTATTTGCTTTACAAGATGTTTAAGAAAAAGATGTTCAACGAGATGAAAGAAGAACATCTTATGGATTGTATAGAGTGCGGCTCTTGCGCTTACGTGTGCCCTGCAAATATAGATCACGTTAAAGCCTTTAAGACCGCTAAACTTGTGGTTAGAACTCTCGGTAGGAGATGATCTTATGAAATTACTGACAGGTCCAGCTCCTCACATTCATGAAAATATATCAACAAGAAGGATAATGTTAGATGTGCTCATAGCCCTAACTCCTTCGGCCATTCTTGCCGTTTTGATGTGGGGATGGTATATGCTGCTTTTGGAAATCGGATCGATGGCTTTTGCGGAATTTCTTGAATTTTTCGTCATGAGAGTCTTCAGAAAGAAGAAAGATTTTGTCCCGGATCTTTCGGCTTCCGTTACAGCGCTTTTGCTTGTATTCAATGTTCCTGCCGGTATATCGTGGTGGACAATGGCTTCAGGAATTTTGGTTGCCATAATAATAGGAAAGGAAATATTCGGAGGCATAGGTAACAATCCTTTCAATCCCGCATTAGTTGGTCGTCTTTTCATGTACATATCATTTCCTGTCGCTATGATAACATGGCCCCAGGTTAACTGGCTTCACTTTTGGACTCCCGCATACGATGTGGCCACTACCGCAACGCCCCTTGGAGAGGCCAAACTGCACGGAGTCGCAGCGGCAACGCAATTGTTCCATGGTTTAACGTGGAATTCATTTCTCGGACTAATCCCGGGATCCGCTGGTGAGACAAGCGCTTTGCTTTTAATAATAGGTTTCCTTTATCTGTGGTGGAGAAAGATAGTATCATACGAAATACCTTTGGCCTATATAGGAACAACATTTGTACTTTCTGCTCTTTTCTGGTTTGCCAATCCTTCCGCTTATTACGATCCGGTCACATCCATTTTACTTGGCGGACTGATGCTTGGAGCTCTCTTTATGGCAACAGATCCGGTCACAAGTCCTGTTACGCCTCTTGGAAAATGGATCTTTGGAATAGGGGCAGGGGTCATAACTGTACTTATAAGGTATATAGGTGCATACCCTGAAGGCGTTAACTTTGCCATAATTCTCATGAATGCGCTTGTACCATTCATAAACCAGTTCACAAAAAGAAGGGTCTTCGGGACGGTGAAAGAAAATGGCTAATCATGTCAAGATCGCTTTAATTTTAACGACTGTGATGGTCGTAATAGGAGTTATACTTGCCGGCGTTTATCTTATGACTTACGCTCCTATTGCCAAGGCCGATTTGAACGCAAAATTTAAGGCTATAAAATTTGTGCTTACAAATCAAACGACAGGACAACTGCTTGTAAATCAGGATGAGATTCCTAAAACAATTGATCAACTTAACGCCAAAATATGGAAATCAAATCCTTCCGGCGTGCTTTACTCTAACCCCAAACTGCCCGGATATGTACTTTCTCCAGCATATCTCTTTAAAGGAAAGGACGGAAGCAATATCTACGTCCTGACCGGTTATGGCATAGGCTTTGGTGGAAGAGTTGTAACCGTTGCGTCTTTTATCCAGCAATCAGACGGAAAATTTTTTGAAAATGCTATAGATGTTATAGATTTCGCAAATGAAACACCGGGGCTTGGTGCAAAGATAAACGATCCGGATGTCAGAAGCAGATTTTTCGATATACCAAATTCAGGCTTTAAAGATGGGATAAGAGTAAACAAAGACGCGGATCTTTTCCCTCTGCCTTCAAATTATCTTTCTAAACTGAATCAATACAAAGCAGAGGGAATAGTCGTGACAAGCGATGTTATGACCGGAGCGACGATAACTCCGCGTTCCGTTGCGAATACTTTGAATGCCATGTATGAATTCCTTGAAAAGGAGGTAAAGTGATGGCCGAAAACAAACTTTCGGATTGGGCCGTTTTAACGGCAGGATGGATAAAACAAAACCCGACTTTTGTCCAGGTTTTAGGAATGTGTCCGGTACTCGCCGTTTCAACAAGCGCCGAAAATGCCCTTGGAATGGGCCTCGCGACTTTAGGAGTCCTTGCAATTTCGAATTTGTTCATCTCATTTGTAAGAAATATAATCCCGAATGAAATAAGAATTCCCGTCTACATATCAATAATAGCGGCATTTGTTACGATGGTAGATCTCTTAATGCACGGTTATACATATAGTTTGTGGGTAAGCCTTGGAATATACATACCTCTTATAGTCGTTAACTGTATTCCTCTTGGACGTGCCGAGGCCTTTGCCTCAAAACATGGTCCATGGCAGTCATTTTTAGACGGGCTTGGAATGGGAATAGGCTTCCTCGGAGCGATAATGCTTATAGGAATAACAAGAGAATTGTTCGATGCCGGTACTATCTTTGGATACAGAATATGGCCAAGTGCTTACAATGTCTTTGTCGTGGCGCTTCCTCCTGGAGCATTTTTGGTCATAGGGCTTTACATGGGATTGTTCAGGTACATAGGAAGAATGAGAAGCGAAAAGAAACCACAGGGAAGTGAGAACAAATGAGCGCGAATTTTGGTGAATTATTTGCTTTGATGTTTTCTGCGATGTTAGTTTATAACTTTTTGTTATCTCGTTTTCTTGGCATGTGCTCTTTCTTTGGGGTATCGCAGAAAATAGATACTGCCGTTGGAATGTCAATAGCAGTTATATTCGTCATGGTTGTCTCTGGCCTGTCCGCATGGATACTTAACCTTTTACTTGTGGCATGGCACATCGAATTTTTGCAAATCCTCGTTTTCGTGCTTGTAATAGCTGCTCTTGTCCAGTTCATAGAGATCTTCGTTAAAAAGACGAATCCCGTACTTTACAATGCGCTCGGAATATATCTTCCTCTCATAACCACAAACTGCGCCGTTCTCGGAGTTGTGCTTTTGAATTTGAACCAGAATTACGATTTTCTCCAAACGATTTTTAACACGGTTGGATCTGCTTTAGGATATGCGCTTGCAATTATTCTCTTTGCGTCGATAAGAGAAAGATTGAGCATAGACGAACTTCCTCCTGTCTTTGAAGGAATGCCTGCCGCTTTCATAACGGCCTTTGTTCTTTCAATGGGCTTTATGGCTTTTAACGGCATGATAAAGGTGTGATTCAAATGATGACGGTGATTTACTCGATAATTTTACTTGGGATAATGGGTTTTGGAATAGGTTTAGCGCTTTCTGTGGCTGCGAAAAAATTCGAAGTTAAAGAAGATCCAAAAGTTGAAGAGATAATCAACACCCTCCCGGGTGTTAATTGTGGAATGTGCGGCTACGCTGGATGTGCGGCTTACGCTCACGCAATTGTTGAACAAAATGCATCCTTTGATCTTTGCGTACCGGGAAGAAAGGCCGGTGTGGCCGATAAAATAAAAGAGATAATGTCGGCACCTCAACCAGCACCGCAGAATGAAAAAGTTAACGAGAAATAATTGAAAAGAGGACAGGTACCCTGTCCTCTCTGCTAAATTTTCAACGGGGGTGATATACATGTCAAAACTTGAAGAGTTCAAAGTTTATCGTCAGAAAATGAATGAAAAGATTTTGAATCAGGGAACCATCTCTACCAAAAGATTTTTCAATCTCGATTCCGCAGTGTATGAAAACGGCGCTCTTTCTAAAAAAACAAAAGAACTTTTAGGTCTTGTTGCTTCAATGGTTTTAAGATGCGACGATTGCATAACATACCATATAATCGAATGTGTAAAAGAAGGATTGAGCGATGCCGAGATCTTTGAGGCCTTCGATGTTGGTCTTATTGTGGGAGGATCGATAGTCATTCCGCATTTAAGAAGGGCCGTTGAAACCCTTGAAGAGGTAAGAAAATACGAAGAGTGAATCACTTCTCGATTTTGACGATAAGGAGAGACTGAAGCCCTTTAAAAACAAGATATTCATGATTGAGACCAACATTTACATATTTTTCATTCAAACGCGAGAAAAACCTTTGAAATTTCATAGGACTTATGGCTACTTTTAATGTCTTACCCCACTCGATGGGGTAATTGTACTCGTACGCTGAGATTGCCGAGATAACGATGAACTTTATCATGTCTGAAAGTTCTAAATATCCTCTTCCTCCATTTCTTCTTTGAAATCTTGCCGCAAGTGTTGATCCTTCCTTAAGCGCTTTCACAGGGACTTCAAAATCAGAAACATCGAAGTTAAGAAATTCATTTATTTTGCCTGTATCCGAAGGTGTAGAACAGATCGACATTATCCCATCTGAAAATCTTATCCCGATCTTACTTGAATAGCCAATCTCGATTTTATCTTCCCTTATGGCATCAAGAGTTTTTACAAGATGTCTTACGCTTTCGTAAGGAATTTCTGCCGAAAAAGGTTCACCTTTGAATTCCATAAAGCCTATGCCTGTGTGGCCATAATCTTCGGAAGCACAGAGAAATTTCCCAAATCCGGTACCAATAAAGATCATCTGGCCTTCTCTCGATATTATACTTCCAAGATCGAGTACTTTTTTAAACTGTGACGTGTATATTTTATCCTGAGTTTCGACGTGATCGGACTTTCGCGGATTTGAAACTAACGGATGGAGAATGGATATTATCTCCGTTCCACTTGAAATCTGGAGATTGGATCCAAAATTCATTCTTACCTCTTCGCTTTTTTCTCTGAGTAACAATTTCAGATCGTCGAGAGGAACAGTGTAAAATCCATCAAAAGGCTCGACTGGGGCGATTTCAAGATCAACTGAGAGGCATCCATCTGTACCGTAGGCCATAAGCGTTGAAAGGTTCGTGTAAAAATATACCCTTCTCATCGAAGGCTCTATCGTACCGCTTACCCTGTCGAAAATCCTTACGAATCTTTTGAATTTAGACTGATCTATTCTTATTTCCGGCATGTTCTCGATCCCTTAAGGCTATTGGAATCACGATGAGGCCAATGATAATGGCCAAAATCATAGAGCCAAACCTTTCGTACATGAGTAAGAATATCGTGATTCCGACCAAAGTCCAGCCAGATATTTTAAAAAACAACTTCAAAAAAAGATCGGAAAGCACAAAGGATATAACGGCAAAACTCAAAAGATAGATAAACTGAGGCGCAAGAGAAATGCCTTCCTTTGCCCAAAGTAAAAAGATTATGAGGTAAAGGAAGATAAATGTTATCTGGGAAGTTCTGAAATGAATTCCTTTATGAAATATGAGAGACAGTATCTCGGCAATGACAAAGACTATCCATACAGTCCATTCAAAATGAAAAAAGGATATGGCAAAATACAAAAAAACTCCGGCAAGAACTCCAGAAAGGATCACACGCTAAACCTCACATTCACTATATCTCCATCCTCGACTATAGAATCTTTTCCTTCAAGTCTCATAAGCCCGTTTGCCTTTATCTCTTTCATTGATCCGAGTCTTTTAAGATCTTCGAATTTCACAACCTCGGCCCTTATGAATCCTCTCTCAAGGTCGGTATGGATCTTTCCGGCCGCCTCTTTGAATGTCGTGCCTCGCTTTATAGTCCACGCTTTTACCTCATCTTCTCCGGCCGTAAAGAATGAAATAAGTCCAAGGCTTGAGTAAAGTACCTTTGAAAGCCTTTCGATCCCGCTTTCCGTAAGACCAAGATCCTTTAAAAACTCATACTTTTCATCTTCCTCAAGTTCGTTTATCTCCATTTCGAGTTTTCCGCAGACTTCGATCACGGAAAAGTTATTTTCATTCGCTATCCTTTGAATTCCTTCCTTTCCCCTGTAATCGTGCGATCTGAAGGATTTCTCATCAAGATTAACCACGATAACGGATTCCAATAAGGTAAAAAAGGAGAAGGAATTCAAAATTTTCTTCTCTTCCTCATTTAAATCTGCTAATTTTACGAACTTCCCTTCATTTAAAACACTTAAAGATTTTTCAAGCGCTTTGAGTTGAAGTTCTTCATTTGGAGACAATTTTCTCTTGGCGTTTTTCAATTTTTCAACGTTAGATTCGGCTATTTCAAGGTCTCTCACGAGTAATTCGTCTCTTAAATACTGACCTTCCTTTGCCGGATCGCTGAAATAAGATGGCACAGATTCATCTTCAAAGGCCCTTATGACCCATAAAATCGCGTCCACATTCTGGATCTTCATCAATATCTGGTTCTTATCCTTTCTCGATAACTCCGGAGAAAGGCCAGGCAGATCTACAAGCTCAATTGTCGCGTAGGTCGTCTTTTTTGGATTGAACATCTTAGAGAGAAAATCTATCCTTTCATCGTGAATCTTCGCAACGCCAAGATTCTCTGTCTGATTTCCGGCAAGCAACCTGAAAACAGTTGTCTTTCCGGAATAGGGAGCACCGTATATTCCAACTTTCAATTCTTATCACCCCGGTATATCTCAAAGTAATTTCCCTTTTCATTCTTTTCGGGAAGAGCCGTCACTTTTATCGTAACGGTCTCATTCTTCATCTTTATCGTAAGAATATCGCCCACTTTCACATCGTAAGAAGGCTTTAGCGTCCTTCCATTTTTTGTGACGCCGCCAAGTTCTATTACTTCCTGAGAAATGGTTCTTCTCTTTATGATCCCGCAAACTTTCAAAAATTTATCAAGTCTCATATATTTTTAAAAACTCCTCTATTTCTTTTCTCGATGGAAATGAGGAGCCGGCTCCCCTTCTCGTTACTGAAATGGCAGAGGCCGCCATCGCGAAATAACAGGCAGCTTCAAGATCCTTCCCTTCTGAAAGGCCGACTGCCAATGTTCCGTTAAAACAATCTCCCGCTCCCGTGGTGTCAACGGCATCAACTTTGAAGGCTTTAAGATTGAGGATCTCTTCATCCCTTAAAATATAGACGCCCTTTCCACCGGCCTTAACTATTACCTTAGGCCCCGCCTGTTCGATCGCGATGATCTTCTCTTTTAAATCTTTGCCATTTGCTATTTGCGAGATCTCTATTTCATTCGGGGTTATGTAATCGACATACTTTAGAATCCTGCCCGAGAGGTGAGAGGCTGGCGCCGGATCGAGTATGACCTTCACATTAGCATCATGGGCGAGATGGGCCGCATATTCGACGACATCTTTTGAAATTTCAAACTGGATCAAAAGAAAACTGGCCTTTTTTATGATATCTAAATTTTTATCGACAAAGTCTTTGTCTATCCTGTCATTCGCCCCGCCATCAAGGATTATTGAATTTTCGCCATTTCCATCTACCCATATGCTTGCAACGCCTGATGACCCTTTAATCTTCAAAATTCTTTCTGTTCTGACACCTGATTTTTTGAGAGAATCGACCAGGAAATCTCCAAATATGTCGTCTCCGACAGCGCCTATCATAAAAACCTCTCCGCCGCTCTTTCCGGCGGCCACAGCCTGATTTGCGCCCTTTCCTCCCTGGTGAATCTCAAATCCCTTTCCTCTTATAGTCTCTCCAGGACCGGGAAATCTTTTCGTAAAACTCACAAGATCCACATTGATGCTTCCAAGAACCGCTATCATACAATCACTCCATTTCCGTGAAATTATAACACATACGATATGGTACGTTGATATGTGAATACGGAGATAATTGAGCGTCCAAACGTCATTTGTAAAACGTAGAAGTGGGTCAAATGACAATTTCAGTTTTATCTTGCGCTCACGTCTTAAGATCATATCGCTATCCAACTAAGTTCAAAATGAAATACTGTTACTTTGATCCGTTTTGAATTTATGAAAAATATGATATGATTATCTCAGCGATAAAAAGAGAAGGATCCCAGATCAAAGCGGAGGCTTAACCCTTGTAAGATGTAAGTTAAAAACCAAATGAAAGGGGGTAAGTCTCATGAAAGAAAAAATATTCAAACTCGCTATCGTTGCCGGTGGACTTCTCAGTTTAATCCTTGCCGCCGTCGGAAGTTCAAAGTGGTTCTAATCTGAAGAGGTGAAGATGTGCCATTATCGCTGAAGTTTTACATAGCAATTATCGCAATTATTGCTGGGGTGCTAATAGGCACCCTCCTCTTCTTTGAACCTATCGAGCCATGGTGGATCATCGTCTTATGGGGCCTAAGCGGATGGGTTGCCGACGCCTTTCCCGTTGAGGTCAGAAAGATAAACGGAAACATATGGGTCATAGGATTGAGCATGACCTTTAATCTTTCTGCGGCAGTCCTCTTCTCTCCGATAAGTGCAATGATAATAGGCGCGATCGCTGCTACATCTTTCAATGGAATGAAAACTGTAAAGTGGTATAAAATGATTTTTAACATTGCACAAATCTCGATAGCGACCTTCGCGGCAGCCTTTATATACAGATGCTTTCCCGTTAATTTGGCAATAGTTAAGATCTTCGCCATCGCAATAGTAATAGCTATTTATGCTATCGTTAACAACTCATTTGTCGCCGGCGCCATAAGCCTTGCAACAAAGAAGAAGTTCAAATGGATTCTAAAAGATGTTCTCATAGACTTTTTTGGACTTAGCATCTTTATATCCCTTTCCATCTCTTACCTTGCTATTTATCTTTATCCATTTATACATTTTTACGTCGTCTTTGTCATACTCGGTCCTTTGTTAGGAATAAGATTTGTAATAGATCTTTACAGAAAATTTCTCAACACGAAATTAGAGGCCATGTATGCCCTGACGAAGGCACTCGAGGAAAAAGATCCGTACACGGCCGGCCATAGCGAGCGCGTGAGTTTGTATTGCGAGGTCATAGCTGAGAAGATTGGAATATATGGAAAGCATCTCGACGATTTGAAGATCGCGGCCCAATTGCATGATGTTGGCAAGATCGGCGTAAGAGATCTCGTCCTCAACAAGCCAGAAAGGCTTACGCTTATAGAATACGAGGAGGTAAAGAGACATCCTATAGACGGTGCAAATATAATTTCCCAGATACCCGCTTTTGAAAGGATCGTCGGATGGGTAAGGTACCACCATGAAAGATGGGATGGTACAGGTTATCCGGAAGGATTAAAGGGGGAGGATATCCCTTTAGAAGCGAGAATAATAGGAATATGTGATGTCTACGATGCTCTGACTACCAAAAGATCTTACCGAGAAGAGTTCTCCCATGATGAGGCTTTGAAGATGATACTTTCAGAAAAAGGGAAGGCCTTTGATCCAAAACTCGTAGATGTACTCATCGAAAGCGCTGATGAATTTGATAAGATAAGAATAGAACACGCGCCAGTCTATCCAGGTGTGAAGAAATGATATACATATACGTGATTGTTGCAGCGATTGTAACTTCTTTGATCTTCAAAAGAAATATCTGGAATCCTCTCAATACCAATTTCAAATGGTTTTATCTTGTATTTATTCCATTTATCCTTGAACTGATAGCAGTTTTTGGAAATTTTGATTTTTCCAATTACCTTACCTCGACCGCTTACGTGATCTTGATAATCTTTTGCCTGGCAAATTGGCATATAAAAGGGTTCCCTTTCATAACTATAGGCGCAATCTCAAATACGGTCGTAATACTTTTGAACGGAGGAAGAATGCCTCTATCGAAAAAAACCCTTGTGCTTGCGGGCCTTCCGCCAGATACAATGGATCCAAAACACGTTTTGATGGGACCTGCTACCATTTTACCATTCATGGGAGACATAATCCCGGTGAATTTTTTGGGCCTTCATTATGCCTGCAGCATAGGTGATCTCTTCGTCTACACCGGGCTTTTCCTTTTGATATATCTCAACGCAAAAAGAGATGTTAAAAATAGTAAGGCCTAAAAAATACAGGGCGGAAAGATCTTTCGAACCCCTGTTGATTACACAGGTCATGAACGCCATCACTGTCACAAAGCGCATGTCTGCCGACTAAATTCGGCCATGACCTATAATCAATGGCGTTGTAAAAAGTGAGAAGTCAATATGAGAATTAAAATTTGTCAATTTTCAATTTTCAATTCTACATGCCATCCGCTACGTGCCATTCTTTCATCTCCATAATTCGAAATTTGAATTTTCTTTGGTATAATAATAATCGAAAGTGAATATGTGTCCGGGATATGCGCTTTGTGCGCAAAGGTTATGTATTTAATTGAAGAGGTGAAGAATTTGTCGAAGACTTTTTACGTCACAACTCCCATATATTACGTTAATTCAGATCCACACATAGGATCCGCTTACACGACCATAGTAGCAGACGTTGTCGCGCGTTACAAACGCATGATGGGATATGATACCTTCTTTCTTACCGGAACTGATGAACATGGTCAAAAGATAATGAGAGCGGCAAAAGAGAAGGGGATGGACACGAAAAAATTCGTGGACGATCTTGCCCAGAGGTTCATTCAACTTTGGAAAGATCTTGAAATTTCCAATGATCTCTTTATAAGGACGACAGACGATTATCACGTAAAGACTGTTCAAGATTTCTTTCAAAAGATGTACGACAATGGAGACATATACCCTGGGAAGTACGAAGGGTGGTATTGCGTTCACGATGAAACTTTCTGGACTGAGAAGGATATAGGACCCGATAAATTGTGTCCTGTCTGCCACAGACCGTTAGAGCACGTTGAGGAGGAAAATTATTTTTTCAGACTCTCAAAGTACACAAAGCCTCTCCTCGATCATTTCAAAGATCATCCGGATTTTGTAGAGCCTGATTTCAGAAGAAACGAGATGTTGAGGATTCTCGAAGAAGGGCTTGAGGATATAAGCGTTTCCCGCACCTCCTTCGACTGGGGAATTCCTCTGCCTTTCGATAAAAAACATGTCATATACGTATGGTTTGATGCCCTTATAAATTACGTGTCGGCCATAGGTTACGGAAGAGATAACGAGAAGTTCAACAGGTACTGGCCTGCCGATGTGCATTTCGTCGGAAAGGAGATAAATCGCTTTCATTCCCTTATATGGCCTGCCATGCTTATGAGTGTTGGACTTCCACTTCCCAAAAAGATCTTTGCCCATGGATGGTTAACGGTCAATGGAGAAAAGATTTCAAAATCTAAGGGAAACGCGGTCGATCCCCGTCTGCTTGTTAATGCCTATGGGCTTGATGCGGTCAAGTATTACCTTCTGAGGGACATAACCTTTGGAAATGATGGGGATTTTTCCGAGGATAATTTGATAGTTAGAATAAATGCCGATCTGGCAAATGATCTTGGGAATCTTGTCCACAGAACATTATCGATGGTAAAGCAAAATTTCGCAGAAATTCCAGATCCTTCCGAAGAAGAGAAAATAGACGTTGATTTAAAAGATCTACTTTTGAAAACGATAGACGATTATTTTTCTTACATGGATAGTTTTAAATTCACCGAAGCATTGATTTCGATATGGAACCTTGTTAAGTTCTCTAACAAATATATAGACATGACTGAACCATGGCTTCTCGCAAGAGATCCTGCAAAAAAAGAGAGACTCGGGACCGTGCTTTACAATCTTGTAGATGTTATAAGAAACATATCGATAATGATCTCCCCGATCATGGTAAAGACATCTAAATCGCTGATCGATAGAATAAATCAGGACTTGGATGTAGAAATGCTTGGATGGCACAAAACAAAAAAGGCAAAGATAGAGGTCGGCGAGCCTTTGTTTCCGAGAATAGACACAAAAGTATGGAAAAAGGTGATAAAAATGGCAGAAACGGAAGAAAGTCAAAGAAAGGAAGAAATAAGCATAGAGGATTTTGCAAAGATCGATCTGAGGGTTGCAAGGATAAAGAAAGCAGAAAGAATTCCAAAATCCGAAAAACTCGTAAAGTTGCTTCTCGACGTTGGTGGAGAAGAAAGGCAGATCGTTGCCGGCATAGGACTTGTCTATACCCCAGAATCTTTGATAGGAAGAGAAATAATCATCATCTACAATCTTAAACCTACAAAGTTGATGGGCGTTGAATCGAATGGGATGCTTCTGGCGGCAAAGGATGGAGAAAAGTTGAGAATTTTAACCGTCGATGGTTTTGTCGAGACCGGAGCAAAAATATCTTGAGGTGTAAATAATGGAGGAAATAAAAAGATCTATTTCTGAAGAACTCGTCGAGTCTTACATGAATTACTCGATGAGCGTAATAATAGGAAGGGCTATTCCTGACGTGAGAGATGGCCTAAAACCTGTCCAGAGAAGAATTCTCTTCTCGATGAATGAATTAAACCTTAAAAATAATGGACCAACCAAAAAAAGCGCGAGAATAGTTGGAGAGGTCATGGGAAAGTACCATCCACACGGTGATATGGCTATATACGACGCGCTTGTGAGAATGGCCCAGGACTTCACGATGAGATATCCGCTTGTCCACGGTCAGGGAAATTTTGGATCGATAGACAGGGATCCGCCTGCGGCCTCGAGGTATACTGAGGCAAAACTTTCAAAGATCGCCGAAGAAATGCTCGAAGACATAGAAGAAAATACAGTTGACATGGTACCAAATTTTGATGAAACTCTTAAAGAGCCGGTCGTCCTCCCGTCAAAGATCCCACAGTTATTGCTTAACGGAGCGTCCGGAATCGCTGTCGGAATGGCAACTTCCATACCTCCCCACAACATAGGAGAGGTGGCAGATCTTATTTCGAAATTCATAGACAATCCCGAGATGACAGATGATGAGGTCGCATCTCTTTTAAAGGGACCGGATTTTCCGACAGGCGGGATCTTAATGGATTCCGAAGCGATAAGAAATATATACAGAACCGGACGCGGATCGATCGTTATTAGATCTAGAACATCGATAGAAGAATACAAAAACAGAAGCAGAATCATCGTGACAGAGATTCCTTATGGTGTATCAAAGGCTTCCTTAATAGAGCAAATCGCCGAATATGCCAAAAATTCAAAGGAAAACATCATTTCAGATATACGCGACGAATCTGACAAAGAAGGGCTTAGAATTGTCATAGAAATAGCGAGAAATGCCGATGCGAATATAGTACTAAACAGATTATTAAAACATACCGCTCTTGAGACCCATTTCGCAGTTCAGATGCTTGTCATAGATCACGGAAAGCCAAGACTGATGAATTTAAAGCAGATAATAAAGGCTTTCACAGATCACAGGTACGAGGTAATAAAAAGAAGAAGTGAATACGAATTCGAAAAATTTTCGAAAAGGGCCCATATAGTCGAAGGACTGATAAAGGCATCGAGGGCGATTGGAACGGTCGTTGACATAGTCAAAAATTCACGCGATCTTGAGAGCGCGATAGATAGCCTTATGAAGATACTCGAAGTTTCAAAAGAGCAGGCCGAGGCGATAATGGACATGAAACTTCAAAGGCTTACCACACTTGAGCATGCGAAATTAGACGAAGAATATAAAAATCTCATAGAGAATATGGGGAAACTCCACACATTGTTAGGCTCTGACAGGATGATAATGGAAGAAATAAAGAAGGATATGGAATACATAAAGTCAAAATACGGTGATCCAAGAAGAAGTGAAATCTCACAAAATACGGAAAATATAAACATAGAAGATCTTATCCCGGACGATGAAATAGTCGTTACAATAACCCATAACGGTTACGTATCGGCCACAAAACTCGAAAGTTACAAGATGCAGTCAAGAGGTGGAAAAGGAAATATCTCGATCCGTACCCGGGAGGACGATTACGTCGAGCACACATTTGTAACGACCAAGTTGAGTTATACTGGCTTCATAACCAATCTTGGGAAATTCTACTTCATAAAGAATTACAATTTTCAGGAAAATGAGAAAGGTTCAAAGGGAAAACTCATATTGAATTATTTCAACCTTTCTCCCAACGAAAAGGTCAAATCGATAATTTCGATAGGTCACACTCTCGATCCTTCAAGGGACATGTGGATAGCGACGAAATCGGGAAAGATAAAGAGAATTTCTCTAAGTGAATTTTCGTTCAGGACAAATGGTGTGCTTGCGATAAAGTTAGAAGATGGAGATGAAGTTGTAGACAGCGCACTTACGGACACGAATGAAAAGAATATAATCGCGCTTTCAACCCTGAAAGGCTTCGTAAACGCATTCAAAGATGAAGATGTAAGAAAGATGGGAAGAATGGCCATGGGAATCAGGGGAATAAAATTGCGCGAAGGAGACGAAGTAGTTTCCATGATAGTTTTAAAAGAAGATGAGGTGAACAAGGTCCAGTTATTAACTATAACTGAAAAGGGACTTGGAAAGAGAAGTCCATTCTCTGATTATCCTATTCATAAAAGAGGATCGCATGGCGTAAGAAATCTCAGGTTAACGGCAAAAAATGGACTTGTCGTATCAACTGCCAAAGTTTTAGAAGATGATGAGATAATAGCCGTAACTGCAAATGGAAAGGCAATAAGGTTCAAAGTCTCGGATCTGTCCATAACGAGCAGAAACACGCAGGGATTCAGATGCGTTGATCTCGATCCCGAAGACAAGGTCGTTGCATTTACGCTTTTGAGGGGGATAGATTCTTGAAAGTTGTTTGCGTCGTCGAATACGATGGAACGAATTTTCACGGTTCTCAGTTCCATCCAAATGTCAGAACCGTTCAGGGGGAATTCGACGATGCCCTTGAAAAGATATTGAAGATGCGTTTAAGAACGGATCTTGCGGGAAGAACGGATACCGGAGTCCATGCCAATTACCAGGTATTTTCATTCGATTACATAAACAGAAGAATGAATGAGAAGAATTTCAAAGAAGCCTTTAATTCGTTGCTTCCTTCCGATATGCGGGTTAAAGAGGTTTGGTTTGCGCCGGACGATTTCAACCCAAGAAACAGCGCCGTCAAAAGAATATACCATTATTTCATACACAATTCGAAGGAAAGAAGTGTTTTCTTAAGAGACAGAATATGGTGGTTTCCCTATCCTTTAGACGTTGAAAAGATGCGTCAGGCGGCAACTTACCTTGAGGGAGTACATGACTTTACCTCATTTGCATCGATAGACAAAGATGATGACAGAAGTCCTGTCAGGACGATATACAGAATTAGGATCTTGAAAAAACATGATTACATACTTTTAAGATTTGAGGGAAAGTCTTTTCTTAGAAGAATGGTAAGGAACATGGTGGGAACCCTTGTCAGGGTTGGAACCGGAGACTGGCCACCCGAAAAGGTAAAAGAACTACTCGAATTGAAAGACAGAAGTAAGGCAGCCGCCACGGCTCCACCACACGGCCTTTACCTTTATAAAGTGTGTTTTGAACAAAATGAAAAAGGACGGGTCTATGAAAAAGAGACTCGATGAATTGTTGTTTTTGCGCGGTCTGTGCGAGACAAGAAGCAAGGCGAAGGATGAGATATTGCGCGGGAAGGTTTACGTAAATGGTGTCCAGATCTTAAAGGGCGGGAAGATGGTAGAAGAAGATGCGATAATCACAATTGAAGATAAAATCTACGTTTCCCGCGGCGCGTACAAACTCATAAAAGCACTCGACGAATTCAAAATAACGCTTGATGGAAAGGTATGCTGCGATATAGGAGCATCAACCGGAGGATTCACGCAGGTGATGTTAGAACGTGGTGCGAAAAGAGTTTACGCTATAGATGTCGCAAGCGGTGAATTTAGACTCAAAGATCCTAAAATAGTGCTTATGGAAAAGACAAATGCGCGTTTTCTAAAGAAAGAAGATTTCGATCTACTGCCCGATTTTATAGCATGTGATTTATCTTTTATATCTTTGAAAAAAATCCTACCCGTGATAAGGGAAATATTGAAAGAAGACGGAATGGCCGTCTGCCTTTTAAAACCACAGTTTGAAGTCGGGCCTGGAAGGGTTCGGGATGGAATCGTTAAGTCAAAAGATTTGCATTTAGAGACGATAAGGGATATTTTGAACTTTGCAAATGATTTGAACTTTAAAGTCAGCGGATTGACATTTTCGCCGATTAAAGGAGGAAGTGGTAACATAGAATTCTTGATCGAATTGAACGGAAAGGATAAACCTTTCGATATCGAAAGGGTAGTTGAATTTGCGTGGAAAATGGAGGGAAGTCAGGATGTCCATTGTTGATAAGATTTTCGATCCAAACAGAAGATTTTTAAAAAGGGCATCAAAGATCGTTGAACATATAAATGAACTTGAAGAAGATGTCAAGAAACTTAATGACTCGGATTTTACAAATAAGACGCAGGAATTCAAAGAAAGGCTTTCTAAGGGAGAGACTTTAGACGATCTTTTACCCGAGGCCTTTGCGCTTGTTAGAGAAGCATCAAGAAGGGCAATAGGCATGAGGCCATTTGATGTTCAGATTATAGGAGCGATAGCCCTTCATGAGGGTAAGGTGGCCGAGATGAAAACGGGAGAAGGAAAAACTCTCGTTGCGGTTATGCCAGCCTACCTTAACGCACTCGAGGGAAAGGGCGTCCATGTTGTAACGGTCAACGATTATCTCGCAAAAAGAGACGCTAACTGGATGAAACCAGCTTACGAACTGCTTGGTCTTAGCGTCGGGTTTTTGCAGTCCGAGATGGATCAGGATCAAAGAAGGGCCCAGTACAATTGCGATATAACCTACGGTACCAATACCGAGATGGGGTTTGATTATCTTAGAGACAATCTCGCCTACCTACCCGAACAAAGAGTTCAAAGAGGCCACAATTACGCGATCATAGACGAAGTCGACAGCATTTTGATAGATGAGGCAAGAACGCCTTTGATAATTTCAGGACCGGCCGAGAATTCCTCAAGGCTTTACAAACAATTCGCCTCTCTCGCTAAAAAATTGAAAAAAGATGAGGATTTCAAAATAGACGAAAAGCAAAGAACGGTCTCTTTGACAGAAGCGGGCATAAAAAAGATAGAAGACTTGCTTGGAATTCAAAATCTTTACGACCCATCAAATATAGAATACAATTTTCACATATTGAATGCTCTCAGAGCGCTCCATCTTTACAAAAAAGATGTCGATTACATAGTGCGCGGGAATGAGGTCGTCATAGTCGATGAATTCACTGGTAGAATACTCGAAGGCAGAAGATACAGCGAAGGCCTTCACCAGGCAATAGAGGCAAAGGAAAATGTCCAAATAAAGGAAGAATCGATAACATACGCTACTATAACCCTTCAGAATTACTTTCTCATGTACAAAAAGATAGCCGGCATGACGGGAACGGCTTACACGGAACGTGAAGAGTTCGATCAGATTTATAAAATGAAGGTCGTTGTGATACCAACGAATAAGCCAATGATAAGAAAGGACATGGATGACCTTATCTACAGGACAGAAGAAGAAAAATACAATGCCATAATAGAAGAAGTCACAAAAAGGTATCAAAAGGGTCAGCCTGTGCTTATAGGAACAACTTCAATAGAAAAGAATGAAAAACTCAGCGCTATGCTCAAAAGAAAGGGCATACCGCACGAGGTTCTAAACGCTAAAAATCACGAAAAAGAAGCAGAGATAATAGCAAAGGCAGGCCAGAAGGGATCTGTGACAGTTGCGACTAACATGGCCGGCCGTGGTGTTGATATAAAACTTGGAGAAGGCGTCGTTGAACTTGGAGGTCTTTTCGTACTCGGCACGGAAAGGCACGAATCGCGCCGTATAGACAATCAGTTGCGTGGCCGTTCCGGACGTCAGGGAGATCCTGGAGAATCGAGGTTTTACATATCAACAGAGGACAATCTCTTGAGAATCTTTGGTGGAGACAGAATGAAGTCCTTGATGAATACGCTAAAGATCGCTCCCGGTCAGCCTATAGAGCATCCTATGCTTTCAAGGTTAATAGAGCAGGCACAAAAGAAAGTCGAGGGAATGCATTTTTCCATAAGAAAGCATTTGCTCGAACTCGATTCAGTCCTTGACAGACAAAGAAATGCCGTTTATTCTCACAGAAACTGGATTCTTGATGGCACAGATGTTAGAGAACATCTTACGGAAATCTTTGAAGACGTCGTGGACAGAAGAATTCAAAATTATCTCTCCTCTAAAGATCCAGACGAATGGGACTGGGAGAGTTTCTCCAATGAACTTTCCTCAATCTTTCCATTCTTCTCTTTGGACGGCAAATCAAAAGATGACATCGAGGAATTGAAATCACAAATAATGGAAGATCTGAAAAAGAATTACGACGCAAAGGTCTCAGAAATCGGGGAGGAGAGATTCCCACAAATTCTCAAATATGTCATGCTCAAGGTCATAGATGAGAGATGGAGATTGCATCTACAGGAAGTTGATATGCTGAAAGAATCGATAAATCTGCGCGCCTACGGTCAAAAGGATCCGGTCATAGAATTCAAAAAGGAAAGTTATCAAAGGTTTGAAGAGATGGTCGATGGAATGTACGACGATATCTCTTCGATAGTCTTTAGAATCGTCATGATAGATGAGCAAAAAGAGAAAGAACGCGCAAGAAAGAGATTCTCAGTTCTTCAAACGCAGCATTCCGATTTTACTCTTTCCAACGGAAAAAAAGATGAAAAAGCCGAAGAGGCAAAAAAGAAGAGAATGCGCGTTAAAAGATGAAAGGGTGATTAGGTGATAAATTACGATCTAAAAGTTAAAGTAGAGGACATTCAAAAAAGATTCGGTGAACTTGTAAAGGTCTTCGATGAAAAAGCCGTAAAAGGTGAGATAGAGAATTTAGAGAGTAAAACGACGGCAAATGGTTTCTGGGACGATTCGCAATCGGCCCAGGAAACTCTTAAAAAGTTAAAAGATCTCAAGGAAAAGTACGATTTATTTCAAAAGATGAAGTCAAAGATGGAAGAGGTAGATGTAGGTCTTGAACTTGCAGATGAGGATGAAGAATTCGCGCAGAATCTTGAAGAGGTTGTCGAAGACGCAAAAGAAATCATAGAAAGATTTGAACTCATAATGATGCTTAATGGCAGATTTGACGATCTCAATTGCTACCTTTCAATTCATCCCGGAGCAGGAGGAACGGAATCTCACGACTGGGCACAGATGCTTTTGAGAATGTACACGAGATGGGCCGAAAGGAAACATTTTGAAATAGAAGAGATAGACATCCAGCCAGGCGAAGAGGCCGGAATAAACAGCGCAACATTGCTTATAAAGGGTGAATACGCTTATGGATTTTTGAAATATGAAAGGGGTGTTCACAGGCTTGTAAGAATCTCTCCATTTGACGCGGCAAAAAGAAGACATACATCTTTTGCCTCTGTCAACGTTCTACCGGAGTTAAAGGAAGACATAGAGATTGAGATAAAGGACGAAGATTTAAGAATAGACACCTATAGAGCCTCGGGCGCTGGAGGACAACATGTCAACAGAACAGATTCGGCCGTAAGAATAACGCATATTCCAACCGGGATAGTGGTAGAATGTCAGAATGAAAGGTCACAGTTTCAAAATAAAGAGACGGCTATGAGGATTTTAAAGGCAAGGCTTTATCAATTAGAGGTTGAAAAGAGACAAGCCGAACTTCAAAAGATACAGGGCACATTGAAAGAAATTGGATGGGGAAGCCAGATAAGATCCTACGTCTTTCAACCATATACCATGGTCAAGGATCACAGGACAAATTACGAAACCGGAAATATTCAGGCAGTCATGGATGGGGAAATAGATGATTTTATCTACGCAGAACTTGTCTTTTTCGCAAGAAATGGGGGTAATGAATTTTGATCTACATTGCCAATAAGACAATATGAAAAGGGTTATGGTAATGGCTGGCCAGAATGATGAAGATTATGGCCAGCGTTTGACTTATGTGAAAGTAAGAGAATTATTGAGATCCAAAAATGTCGAAAGTGTATACCCAAAATTTTCCATTCACACCATGGCAATGATGCCATTTTACGATGGATTGATTGTCAGCGGAAAATTAAAGGGATACTTCGAAAGTTCTGTGATGATAGATCTCGCACTTGAATTTGGCAAAGAAGTTTTTCTATTTGGACTCAACCTTGAAGAGTCCCAAAGAAGAATGGTAAAGCATCTGAGAACACAGATAATGAGTCCTCTTGTAAAGGGATTTGTAACTGATCCGGTGGAACAGAGGTGGGCCTCTTTGTGGGCCGGATCAGAAATAAAGGCCGGGATAGACATTGCAAATCTTTATCTTCTTGAAAGATCCGAATACGAAAGAGGTAAGTTCGTTGTGATAGCACCTTCAAAAGACGGCATTTTAAGCAAATGCATCGAAGAGAAGTGGTTTCCGATAATGGATGCAAGGGTAATAGTTGAAGATCCGCAGGATTCAAAGACTGCCGTTCAATTTGCCTCAAAACTTAAAGTCGATGATGTCTCTTTGATCTTTAAAATAAACGATATTATGAATGCGGTAAAAAACGCAAGATTTGTCATATCTGAAAAATTTTACACAACCCTTACGGCAATTTCCTTTGAAACACCCTTCATTCACGTAGGTAAAAAGATATTAAGGTACATAGGAAAAGATTTTTCAAATTACGTGTGCGATCCCGATATGACAGAACTTGGACTCGCCTTTTCAAGGTTAAACGAATTTGATTTCGATTCCGTTAAAAATTTTAATTCCCGTGTGAGATCGATGTACAGCGATATGGAAAAGGAAATAGACGCTTTTATCTGGAAAAATCCTTAAGTATAAAAAAGAGCGTCAGGAGGAAAAAAGATGATTAAAGATTTAATCGATCTTGCAACTGTGATGTTTTCTATGAGAAGGTGGAACAACAGACCAACATTTGAATCCATAAGTGAAGCCTCAAATAGTGGCTTTATCCTTCATGTGGCACACCTGATGAGCATGATTGAGATTTCAAATGGAAAAAAGGTCGATATGTCAAAGGTAATAACCAGAATTATATTGAAAGACATGCCAAAGTGCATAATATCCGATATATCTCTTTCGACAAAGAGAATGATTCAGACACTTTCACCTTCGGCATGGAACAGAATGTACAAAAGTTCAATAGATGAGGTTCTCAAGAACGTACCTGACGAGTTCAAAGCGCAATTCGAAGACGCGATGATCAATTCGAGAGATGAATCAATTGAGGGAAAAATAGTTAACGCCGCGGATCTTTACGCCGCCTTCAAAGAGGCCGAAACAAATGTGAGATTCTTTCCAGAATATTTTAAGGAGCCTTTTGAATCGATCAAAAAAGCAATGCAACAAATCGATCTTAAATCCTTTCATAAAATACTCGAAGATGAGAAACTTAAAAATTATCTTACCCAGATAGCGGCTTTGATGTATGCCGTAAGGTGGAACCAGCACCCGAGAACCGTTCCAACAACGGTGGCAGGTCACACATTTTTCGTTACTTTCACCTCTTATCTCATTGCCCTTGAAATGCAGAAAATCGACATGGTTAATGTCCTCGAAAGATCGATCTTTCACGATGTGCCGGAAGCATTAACGGGAGACATAATCTCACCGACAAAAAGAAGGGTAGAAGGGTTTGAGACCGTTGTCGAAGAGGTAGAATCAAAAATGGTAAATGAAATATTGCTTCCTCTTCTTCCTACGGAAATAGCGAGATATTATTCGCCGTTGATGTTAAAGCCCTTTGATGGAGGAATGGAAGGGAAAATTGCGCGCGCATCCGATCTTATGGGCAGTCTTGTCGAATGTAAGATGGAAATAGTAAATGGAATGCAAATAGATTTCTTCAGAAGAAGTTATGAATCCATAAAACAACAGATAAAATCGATGAATTTAGAAGTGGTCAATCAAATGATAGTGTGATCCACATAAAGATGGGGAGGTGCAAAGGTGAAAAGATTTTTTGTCTTTTTTGTTCTGATTCTAATAGCGGGCATAGGGTTATCGCTGACCGTCACATTCGTCACCGATACGGGTGGAATAGGAGACAAATCCTTCAACGACAGTGCATGGAATGGGGTCGAGATGGCGGTTAAAAATCTCGGTGTTACCGCAAATCTCATCCAATCCTATGAGCAGGCCGATTACATTCCAAACCTCTCGGCAGCGGCGCAGGTCTCGGACGTGGTTGTTGCGGTGGGATTTTTGATCCAGGACGCGGTTATAAAAGTAGCGCCGCAATTTCCAAACACGAAATTCATCTTCATAGACGGATCGATAAACGGGATACCGAATGTTGAAAGCTATATCTTTGCCCAGCAGCAAGGAGGATTTTTGGTTGGCTACATAGCGGCCGCAATGACAAAAACCGGAAAGGTAGGGGTAGTCGCCGGAATGCCAATTCCGCCAGTTGACAGTTACATGTACGGATATGAAGCGGGAGTTGAAACTTACAACGTGCTTCATGGAACAAATGTGCAGGTTATTTCAGGTTACGTTGGAAGTTTTGATGATCCTGCAGCTGGAAAGGCGATGACGGAGAGCCAGATCGCGGCAGGGGCCGACATAGTATATCAACTTGCGGGTCTTAGCGGGCTCGGTGTAATAGATGCGATGAAGAACCAGCCGGCCGGATATTACGCGATAGGAGCAGACATGGATCAAGATTACCTCGCGCCGGGTCACGTCCTTGTGAGTTCTCTAAAGAGGGTTGACATAGGCGTCTACGACGGAATAAAATCCGTCATCGATGGAACCTTTAAGGGCGGAACGATCTTACTTTCTTTGAATAACGGAGGAATAGGGATAAGTCCTATGACATACACGAAGAAACTTGTTCCACAATCCGTTATGAAAGAGATAAAGGTCCTCGAGCAAATGATAATCGACGGCAAGTTGAATATTCCACAAACAAAAGAGGAATTTCAAAGTTTTCAGGTTCCACAGATCACTTTCTAAAGCCCCTAACGGGGCTTTTTTGCCGAGGTGATATTATGTTAGTTTACGGTCATAGAGGATACAGCGCAAAATATCCGGAGAATACGCTTTTGTCTTTCCAGAAGGCGATAGAATACGGTGCAGATGGAATAGAACTGGATGTCCATCTGACAAAGGACAAAAAGATAGTTGTATGCCACGATGAAACGATAGACAGAACCTTTAACGGTTCCGGCCTTATTTCAGAGATGACACTCGAAGAACTTAGAAGGTATGATTCTCAAGGTCAGAAGATTCCCACACTCGAGGAGGTGTTTGATCTTATAGGCCCGTTATTTAAGATAAACGTAGAACTTAAAACTGACGTCATAGAATCGGACGAATTAGTCTTTAGAACTGTAAAACTCATCAAAGAGAGGAATCCCGACAGGGTAATAATATCTTCATTCAACCATAAAAGCATACTTTACGCAAGAGAATTAGATAAGAATTTAAAACTGGCTTTTCTATTCGGAGAACAGCATATAGGAAAGATAAAAGAAATAGAAAAACAGAGCGTCGAGGCTGGAATCTTTTCCTATAACCTGCCCGTTTACGCCAAAGGAATGGCCGAAATGGACGAATTGATCGATTTTGCAAAAGATCAGGGTATAAAGATAGTCTTCTGGACAGTTGATGATAAAGAAGATATGGAATACGCAATAGAAAAAGAAGCCTACATCGTGATAACGAATGAAGTTGAAAAGATAAGAGAGATTTTGACATCTCACTTAGAATAAATTGAAAAGATATTTTCATCTCTACCACCTTTTTTCGAATAATTTCTCGATTCTCTCCTATCTTTTGACTTCGGCCATAAATTCCGTCGCCGCCGAATGGAATTTGCCATTTTTCATGATAGGCCTGATAAATTTCACGGGTGCCTTTTCTTACGTGATGGCAAGTTTGTTTTTTGGAAGACTCGGCGATCTTTTCGGTCAGAAAAGGATTTTAACCTTTATAACCATTATCTTTGCGTTCTTTAACGTACTTGGTTTTTTCTGGTCGAATGTTTTTGAACTTTTCGTATTCGCAATAGGAGTGAATCTTTTCTTTGGAACATTTTTCCCACAAATAGAAGGTTTACTCTCAAAAAGAGAAAGGGCTTTAAGGATCGATCCAGCAAGCACAATCAATAGATTCACTCTTTCGTGGAGCACTGGCAATATAATAGGCATGGCTCTCGGGCCTTTTTTGATAATCAAATACCCCTACATAACCTTCGGATACGGAATAGCGCTTAACCTCATTGCTTCATATATGATAAGAAAGGATCTTTCAAAAAATGGCGAGGCTATAAAGTTTAACCCTTCTTACAAACTCACCGTTTCGCCAAAAACCATCGACTTCCCGCGCATAAAACTTTACAGGCTTGTGTATAGAACTACTCTTTTTCTTTCAGGTCTTGTTTATTCTGCCGTCCTTTCCTTATTTCCAAAAGTTATAGGCATGAGCGGATTACCTGTAAGAATAAGCGGATTTCTGATAGTCGGCGCCAACATAGGAGTCCTGATCGTCTTTTTAACGCTCGGAAGAATAAAGATATGGGTTGGAAATCCGATCTTGTCGACGATCTTCCTTGCAGTCATTCCGGTTGAAACTATTCTACTCTTCCTGCCAACCTCTCCCCTGTTGTTTTTTTTGATCTCTCTCTTTGCCGGAATGAGTTATGCCGTCCCCTACACCTATGCCATCTTTTATGGACTTAACTCTCAGGATGAGGACGAAGGAAAACAGGGTGGCTTTCACGAAGCGATAATAGGCATGATATTTGGAATAGGGCCTTTGATAGGAGGATTTGCGATTCAGATGTTTAATTTAACAGGTCTTGGAATGATGTCTGCAACAATTCTAATTGCCGTATCGGTAATTCAGTATTCATTTATAAAATCTCTAAGCGTAAAAAAATAAAGGCCATAAGGCCTTTATTTGAATTGATTTACAAAGTTGAGTTGAAGGTTGGCAATGTGATTTTTTATCTCTTTTACCTCATTTTCATCTAACCTTTTATCGATCACTTCTGACATCTTATCAAGCAAATCTATTAAGAATCGTGCATCTTCTTTTGATTTGTGAAATTCTCCGTCTGTGTCTTTGATAAGGCCAAGGGATATCCATGCCTTTTCTTCAAGGATTCCAAAGACAAAAGAGACGATTTCCTCCGGAGAAAGATAATTTTTTTGTTTTTCCTCTTCTGCCATTTGAATTCCTCCATGCAATAAATATTTAGATTGTCATTTAACAGGTCCTTCAAAGACCTTCATTGCGTCATCCACACTTTTCCCCTCAACGGTTATATCGTATATCGCATTGCACATCTTTATCGCTTCATCGAGAGGTTTTTGATGTATATTCCTTCCCGTTGCATTCCCGGCCGCACCGCTTATGAAGATCTGATCGTGAAGTCTTTGAAGGAAGGCCCTTACATCTATGCTTGGACCTCCAGCGCACAGCACCTTTGTCCTTCCGGCCGCCATAACGGCCTCCTTGAACATCTCGGCGACATTTCCTTCTTTGACCTCAGGATAATTGACTTTGACAAAATCGCTTCCTAACGCTGCCACGATGCCCGTTGCTCCCGCTATAAGGTGCGGATCAAGTTCATCTGCGATGGAAATACCGCGCGGATATGCCCATATAACCGTCACAAGGCCATTTTCGTGGGCTTTGTACACGATCTGAGCTGCCTGTCTGAACATTTCCGCCTCGTATTTACTTCCAGGATATATCGTATAACCAACTGCAAGTATCTTAAGACCGCTTTCCTTTTTGAATTTGATGACCTGTTCGACGTCGATCCACTGGTTACTGAATGGATCCATCTGATCGGTCTTGATCAAATTCGTCTTGGAGTTCAATTTAACAAGGTAAGGAACCTCTCTGTAGTCCATGCCATACCTTGATATCAACCCAAGTTGAGTTGCAAAAACACCAATCTTAGCCTTACTCGCGATTTTAAAAAGATGTTCTGGATCCGCGTCGTCGGGGGCAATACCTTTGCCGTAAAAGTCCTTGTTAAGATGCTCTACTTTCTGATCGCCTGCAAATAGCATAAGCCTTCCGACACCGTGAGTCATTTCTTCGTAATTTTTTGAATATTCGGAACGCTTATCCTTTGGAACATCAAGAGGAATCTTTAATTCCATCGTTCTCACCTCTTCCTTTGAAGATCAACTCCTATTAAAAATTATATACCAAATCGTAATTTTTCAGAAATCAAAGTCTGATGCTAAAAGATCACGTTATAGATTTTGGGAAAACGCTTTAGAAAGATACCTAACATGAGCGCTATAATGGATGAAGCAAATCCGGAAAAGATCTGGATGTAAAGATTCGCGCTCGTTGAGATATTCACAAAGAGAGAAAATGGTGCAAGAGTTAGACCTATTATCAAAATATGATCCGCGTATATGTCAAAAGAATGATTGCCAAAAAGTGATAGCGCGTTAGAATATTTTTTCTCTTTTATAAGGTGTGATATCCACAAAAAAATAGGAAGTGAAAAGCAATAAAAAAGGTATTCAAAAGGACCGAGGGCCGAGTATGCCTCATAGTCATGAAAAAGTTTTGGAACGGTTATTATCATTGCAACGGAGCCGGCATAGGAAAAGAAAAAGCCTATCCATACCAAAAAAGAAGGCTTTTTCAGCCATAAAAAATCTCTTTTTTGTGCGATATACATTCCCCAAAGATAAAAAAATGCCCATATCAAAGGATTCCGGTAAGTTATCGTTGAATTAATTATAGAATGATTCCAGTATTGAGGCATGTAATACAAAGCCGTGAAGAAAAGTCCAGATGCCAGTGAGAGTATCATAAGATATTTCAAATTCGTCTTGAAGATGAGAGGAGTTAAAGCGTAAAAGATCAAAAGAACAAAGATAAAATAAAATGGAAGGTATATAGTTGCAAAAAGATATCCGTAAATCACATTTGAAATACTTAAATCGTAAGGTCCAGAAAGATGGCTGGCAAATCCAACTTGAATTAAAAGATAAATAGTAGACCACAAAAGGTAAGGAGGGAGAAAGGTTTTAAGTTTCTTTGAGATAAAATGAAATGGCGATCTTTTATAACTTCTGTAAGCCAGAAATCCTGAAACAAAGAAAAAGATCACCACCACAGGCGTTCCTAAAGGACCAAAAAAGTAGAGCGCATGCTTTATTTTTTCATCGTAAGTTTGAAAATTATAAAAGATGGCATGAAAAAAGACGACCGTTAATATTCCCAACCCCTTTAAGAGATCGAATTCTTTTATTCTTTCATCCATTTTTCATGCTGACAAGCGCTTCTTTTAAAACCTTCAATGCCCTGCAATCATCTTCATTGTAATTTAAAAGTTCTTCCATTGCCGAATAATCTCCCTCTTTTCTCCATTTTGAAAGTGCCATCATCGCATTGTAGCCGTTAAAATCTTTATTCCTCCAGTTAAATCCAAAACTCCTCGCAACATCTTTGAGAGAGTAAAATCGGACCGGCATAGTTACACTATTTCTTACAGTGGAATAAAGGTCCACAAATCTTGGAAGCACAAATTTTAGATCCGTGTTCGAGATCTTTCCAAATTTTTTCATTACATCTTTATCGAATCTATCGTAATGGTAAATTGGAGCGTTGGGATAAAGTGATAGGATTTTTATAAAATCGAACCATTCATTCCAGTTATCATTGCTGAGAATGAAATGATGGTAGGTATCATCGACTAAAAGTCCGAAAAGATAAAGATCTTCATCGTCTTTTTCCACGTCAAAGAAGTATTCGTGATCCGAATATGGAAGGTTTACCTTCTTCAACATTATAGGTTTGTGATCTTTAAGAGATCTTGCCTGCTTTACAATGGAATCCGCCTCATCCAGACTTATACCGACATACTTTGCTATCTCGTAAGGGCTGGCATTCGAAAGAGAATCAACATCTTTGAATCCGGCCTTTATGAGAACTTTCTTTCTTTTATCCCCCACACCATTTATAAGGGACAGATCCTCCTCCTTTTGGCTTAAATCAAGGCACTCTTTGTAAAATGGGCATTCCTTGCATTCATAACCAAAGGAAGGTTTCGGATCAGAAGGACTTTCAAAGACTTCCTTCATAGCATCGATCATCATTGAAATGAATTCATCGCGAGGTTTGACAAATTTTTCACCCTTTAAAAATTCGATCTTTACCTGCGCATCTTCCCCTCTAAGATGAAGTACAAAGTACAGAAATGAAGATTCAATTATGTGCCTTTCCCTTACATTTTTGGACATTCTACGCAAAATAAATATTTTGTTTCCGTTCTCCTCGCGTTCTTCATCTGCAAAGGCAATAAGGCGGAAACCCTTATAATCGGCTTCGATACCTTCAGAACTTTGAATTTGATCTTTAAGAAGATATGCCTTTCTGTGGCAGATGTAAAAAGTTGTGAAAAAATCCTGAGTTATAACCATTTTTCAAAAGTCCTCTTTTGAAATAACGGGATTGTACCTCTCTCCATAATCATAAGTATCCATTTTCTCTATCTTCTTTATCTTAAAGACAATCAAATATGTTAATGGAGTGGCGATAGTCTCATAGGCAACCTTGAAGATGTACTGGGCAAGGATAAGAAAGAACAATTCTTTAAGATTCATAAGCCCTGCAAAGGTTCCGATGATGAAGATCAAAGTATCCGCGCCTTCGCCTACAACAGTTGAACCTATGGTTCTCGTCCAAAGGAATTTTCCTTTGGTGAGTATTTTCATCTTGCTCATGACGACGGAATTAAGGTATTCTCCAACGAAATACGCAACGACAGAAGAAATAACTGCCCTTGGGGCAAGGCCAAGAACGATCGAATAGGAATTCGCTTCCGTCTGCCACCAAGCGGGAGCGGGAAGGGCATTTATCAAAAGAAAGAAAAAGGCCATGAACAAATTTGCTCCAAGACCAAGCCATATGACAAGTCTCGACCTTCTAAATCCGTAAACCTCCGTCAAAATGTCTCCAAATATGTAGGATATCGGAAAGATCAAAACAGCCCCGGGCAGAACAATTCCCCAGAAATTAACAAGTCTCCCGGCCGTGACATTCGCTATTATAAGACAGGTAACAAAAACTACGGCCAGAAAAACATATAAAGGCGTTATCTTTCTTTCTTCCAACTACCTTTCACCCTTTTCTATGATCGTTGTGGCATCTATTCCGCCACGCGTTTTATAGATGACAGTTACCTTCATCCAGACAGGATTTAGCAATTCAAACAGATCGTTAAAGATCCTTTGTGTGGCCCTTTCTTGGTAAATTCCAACATTCCTAAAAGAGACAAAATAATATTTCAAAGACTTTAACTCTATTATTTTGTCAGAAGGAATATACTCTATCATAACCCTACCTATATCGGGAAGTCCTGAAAAAGGACAGACTGCCGAAAATTCATCTGTTTCATATCTAACAAATTCTTTCTCCTTATTTTGAAAATCTATAGTTTCAAGGATGCCGGTTTCTATAGCATCTTCTCCAAGAAAAGAAAAGGTCTTTCCTTCAGCCTTTGGCATTTTATCATCTCCTTCAAGATTATACCAAAATCACTTGGCCCTAATCTCCCATGTAAGTTACAAAAGCGCTCTCGGTCTCCCAGAGATCTACCGAATACAATCTGTAATTTGGACCATTTAGAGGTTTTTCAAGGACATTCCATATCCACATTGCTATGTTCTCTGCGGATGGTTGTGGAATTATCTCATTTATGTAATTGTGATCGAGTTTTGATATGACAAGATCATTCACAATTCTTTTAAGTTCGGCAAAATCGATGATCATTCCCTCGTCGTCAACCTTTCCGTTGAGCGTTACTCTTAATTTGTAAGTATGACCGTGGAGTTTTTCACACTTTCCATGATAATTGACAAGATTGTGTGCGGCGTCAAATTTAAATTCCTTTGAAATTAGCAAATTATCACCTCATGCTCTAATCGTTGAACCACTCTTTTTTAATATGGATAAACCTTTTGCCAAAGAAGATCTGCAGTCCTATTCCTATGAGATACGAAGCGACAAATCCCAGGAATAATTGGCTAAAGGATGCGTTTATTCCAAAAAGTTTAAAGGCTCTCATAAAAAGGAAGATACCAAATAGCAAACTTCCAACTCCTATGAGTTTTCTTCCGACAAGTTCTCTTATTCCCTCAAAACAAAAGAGAATACCGAAGAATATGCCAATTATGAAGCCAAAAGTAAGGTTCATGAACCCAAAGACTCCAAGAAAGGCAAGAACTCCCAAAAGGATTAAAAACACAGCGAATGCTTTCATTTTAAACCTCCTTTACACCGGGTACAAGATAGAATAAAAACGAGAAAATCGTTACAACGCTTCCCAAAAATGTGAAGATGAAAAAGTTCGAAAGAGAAGCGGATAAAAATCCAACCACTGAAAGGGAAATTGGCTGAAAGATCGTCTCAAAAGTAAGCATAACGCTAAAGACCCTTCCCCTCTTTTCATCAGGTACTAACCTCTGTATTATAACCTGAAAGAGCACATTGACAAAAGCGAGTGCAAATCCTATCAAAAAGGCTATTATCAAAAAGGTGATCAGATTGGGGGCAACTCCGAACAAGGCGTAAAGTATTCCCGTTAAGGCCATGCCAAGTATTATGAAGTTGTGCTTTACCTTTATTTCTGGAATTATCGAAAGTACAATTGATCCGATCATCATACCTATGGCAAAAGCGCTGACCGAATAGCCAAGTTCGAGAGCGCCAAGGTGGTATATCTCCTTTATCTGCTTTGCTATGAGTATATCGATAGGAGAAAACGCAAAGTTAAGGATTGAAACGATTATCATCGACCAGAAGATCAATTTTTGATCGTAGAGAAATCTGAATCCATCTTTGAAATCCGAAAAGAAAGAACTGTTTTTATCTTCTGAGATTGATTGTTTGAAATTTATGAAGATCTCGGTTCCGGCAGATATTACGAAAGAAAAGCCATTAAGCATGAAAACAAAAAATGGCCCGAAGAAACCTACAAGTAGCCCTCCAATGGCAGGACCTATTATCTGAGTGAACTGAATTCCGGTCTGGTAAAAACTGTTGGCGCGCGTTAACTTTTCGTCAGGCACTATATTTGGTATCGTGGATTGAATTGCCGGATTGAAAAATGCACCGCCTATGCCCATTAAAGCTGAGATCAAATATATCAAAAGCGCCGTCAAGGTATTCGTGTAAGCGAGATATGCCATCCACAAAATCAAAATCCCTCTCAAAAAATCGGAAAGTATCACGATCGATTTCCTGCTTATTCTATCGTTAAGAACACCGGCAAATGGACCTATTACAGCCATTGGAATCACACTGAATGTGAACATCAACCCCATAACGATACCGGATTGCGCACTTGGAAAATGATTCATTATCCACCACATGATCGCAATGTACTGGATTGAATTTCCAATCGATGAAACTACCTGGCCTGACCACAAAAGCAGAAAATTTTTGTTAAAAAGCCTTCTTTCTGAGACGATTTTTTGATCCATATTCATTTACCCGACAAAAATTCTTCTATCTTCTCTCTGTTGTAGCCGAGAGTTTCCATCAATTCCTTTATTTCATCCTTTGTTGCCCTTTTCGATTTTAAAATATCCTCAAAAATTTTCATCCTTTCATCTTCCTTTTCATCGGCGATCTTTTCAGATCCGAATTCTAAATGTGCATCCCCAGAGATACTTTTGAATTTCAACGTCGATGACGGTCTTCCTATATCAAATGAACCTTTGAGAATTCCTTTTACCTTTACATCGGATCTTATATCCCCGCTTACCGTGTCAATCTCGACATGAGTATTTGGTCTTGATGTGAAAGAAATGGAAAAATCTCCGGATATCGTTCTGACATCTAAGGTTTCAAAATCCGGATCCATCCGCATGATTCTTATATCTGACGAAGTGGTCTTTACAATTCCCCATCTGAACGAAGGATTTGAAAACTCAAGATCGCCGGATATCGACTGAACATCTATCTTTTCGATCCTTGACGATCCTCTGAAATTCAGATTACCCGAAGTGGTTTTGACAAACAGACTTTTGACCTTTGAATCGATCTCGATCTCTCCAGAGATGGATGAGATTCTCAACTCCTCCAAAGAAAGGCCTTTAATTGAAATGTATCCAGATGTCGTATCTATTCCCATCAAAAGATCGTCTGGAATTTGTAAATGAACGCTCTCAATCTCAAGTCCTCCGAATTTCATAAAGCCGAAGGCGAAAAAACCATCTGGGAAAAATGGCGAATGCGGGAAAAGATCTAATTCGAACCTTTCTCCCTCTTTTTTTACCTTTGGCTCGTAATCTTCGATATCCTTTTTGAATCCCGAAAGTTCTACTTCTAAAGATACCTTTCTTTCCGTGTTGCGAACTACTTTTATGTCCGGTGAGATTGAATGCACAAAAACACTTTTGACTTGGGATACATCCCATTCAAATTTTTTGGTTTCCCTCATCTTTTCCTCCTTTCAACTTAGAAATTGCCGTTGAAATATCTATCTCTCCATTTCTTAGCCTCTCAAGAATATCTTTTTCGCTTTCTTTTGGCTCTTCTTCGACATCATATCCAAGAGTCCTGACGATCTCGTTTAATCTATTCCGCGCGGTGGGATAAGAAATATCGAGTTCTTTCTGGACTTCGCTGAGATTTCCCTTATGCTTTAGAAAGATTTTTACGAATTTCATTTGCTCTTCTGAAAGATTGAAGAATTCATCAAGAACGAATTGACCCGTTACGCCAGTCCCGCAAACGGGACATTTCAAAGCCACCACATCCATTTTGTGACCGCAATAAGGACACTTGCTTACTACAGATATTTTGATCACCTCCTTAATAATTTTAAGTTTATAATTAATTTTATTGAATTATAGATCAAAATTTTTTATATGTCAATAAAAAAATAAACGCCCCCGAAGGGGCGTTCTGAAAAATCGATCATTTCACAATTGCCGGGGATTTATTTACAGATATAATTCCGTCCTCTTCATCAACGATAACTTTGTCTCCTTCGGACAGCTCTTTTGAAATGATCATATCCGCTATTTTGTCCTCTACCTCGAATTCTATTAATCTCCTCAAAGGACGCGCACCGAATGCCGGATCGTAACCTTTTTCGGCGAGATATTCTATGGCATTCTTTGTTACTTCCAAGGTTATATTCTTATCTGCAAGATTTGCGCGTATCTTTGATATGAATTTTTCAACGATACTCTCCATATGAGATTTTTCAAGAGGCCTGAAAGCGATCATCGCGTCTATCCTGTTCAAAAACTCAGGTTTGAAATACTTTCTAAGTTCCTGAATCATCCCTTCATCGAGATAATCCATCTTACCGCTCTCAACGCTTTCAAGTATGTAATCAGATCCTATGTTTGAGGTCATTATTATAACGGTATTTCTAAAATCAACTGTATTGCCTTTTCCGTCGGTCAACCTTCCATCGTCGAGAACTTGAAGCAATGTGTTGAAGATCTCTGGATGAGCCTTTTCTATTTCATCGAGTAAAATCACGCTGTAAGGTCTTCTTCTAACAGCCTCAGTTAACTGTCCTCCTTCTTCATATCCCACATAGCCCGGAGGCGCTCCTATGAGTCTTGACACCGTATGCTTTTCAGAATATTCCGACATATCGATGCGTATCATGGCATTTTCGCTGTTGAATAATACCTCTGCAAGAGCCTTGGCGGTCTCTGTCTTTCCAACACCAGTAGGACCGACAAAAAGGAATGTGCCCATTGGTCTGTTTGGATCTTTAAGTCCAGCCCTTGCCCTCCTTATTGTAGAAGAAACGATTCTGACAGCCTCTTCCTGATCTACAATTCTTTTGTGTATCAATTCTTCGAGATTTGCGAGTTTGTTTCTTTCATCTTCCATGAGTTTCGTCACGGGAATGCCAGTCCATCTTTCGACAACTTTGGCTATCACGTCCGAATTGACAACTTTGGGAATCTTCTCCTGACGCTTCTTCCATTCTTCCTGAACCCTGGCAAATTCCTTTTTCACCTTTTCAAGTTCGGCTTTTTTCATCGCAGCTTTTTCGTAATCTCCAGAAAGTGCCGCATCATTTATTTCCTCTTCCAAAGCGGATATTTTATTTTGCCCTTCTAATATTTCGGAAGGAACAAATGAATTTTCAAATTTCACCCGCGATGCTGCCTCATCTATTAAATCTATCGCTTTATCTGGCAAAAATCTGTCAGATATATACCTCGAAGAAAGTTTCACGGCAGTCTCTATCGCTTCATTTTCTATTTTGACACCGTGATGGGATTCATAAGAATCCTTAAGCCCGAGTAATATCTTTATAGTCTCTTCCTCGCTCGGCTCTTTAACATCTATCGTCTGGAACCTTCTTGCGAGTGCTTTGTCTTTTTCTATGTATTTTCTGTAATCTTCCAAAGTTGTGGCACCTATACATCTTAATTCCCCACGCGCAAGCGCTGGTTTTAACATGTTCGAAGCATCGAGACTTCCTCCCTCAACGCTTCCGGCACCTACAACTGTGTGCAATTCATCTATAAAAAGTATCACATTGTTATTCCCTTTTACGGCATCTATAAGAGATTTAAGCCTTTCTTCGAATTCTCCCCTGAATTTGGTACCGGCAACGAGCCTTCCCATATCAAGAGAAAGAATTCTTTTATTCATAATGTAATCTGGCACCTTACCGCTAACAATAAGCTGGGCAAGCCCTTCGACTATGGCCGTCTTTCCAACTCCGGGATCTCCTATGAGGACAGGGTTATTCTTCCTTTTTCTTCCAAGGATCTCTATCATTCTCTCGATCTCTTCTTCCCGTCCTATAACCGGATCGAGTTTCCCCTCTCTTGCATGTTGTGTCAGATCTACTGTGAATTTCGCAAGGGCATCTAAATTCTCGGCCTCTTTCGATTTTCCGCTCTTTCTTATGGAGAGAATAGCGTTATAGACCTTTTCATCACTGACACCGAAACGCAAAAGCACTCGCGCTGCCATTGAATCAGGGGTTTTTACAATTCCGAGCAAAAGATGTTCCGTTCCTATCTTTTCGTCTCCCATACGGGTGGCTTCACTTTTGGCGCTTTCGAGCACATGCCTCGCGTCAGGGGTTATATACATCTGTTTTATACCGCCAGAGGCAATCTGACTACCGCCGTATTCCTTCACAAGATCCTCTGTTTTATCTTTCAACTTAGATATATTAACTTTCAAATTTTTCAGGGCATCTACCGCGGCATTTTCTTCATCTTCTATAAGGGCAAGCAATATATGCTCGGATCTTAATTGATCCTGACCATACCGCGAGAGAATATCCTGCGTCGACATCATTACATTTGCCGCTTTTTCAGTATATTCTTCAAGATTAAACATATAACACCTCCAAAAGAAAAGGGGCCAAAGCCCCTTTTCTCATTTTATTTCTATTTTCCTCTTTGCACTCTTTGCTTCAGGGCTCTTTGGTATGGATATGTTAAGAACTCCGTTTTCAAATTTGGCGCTGATGTTCTTTTCGTCTATGTCAGATGGTAGAGAGAAAGATCTTTCAAATTTACCGTAACTTCTTTCGATCTTTTTGTATCCTTTCTTTTCCTCTTTTCTTTCTTCTTTCTTCTCGCCTCTGATTGTCAGAATACCATCGTCGATTTCGATATTAACATCTTCCCTTTTCATGCCTGGCAGTTCTACTTCGAATTCATAACTCTTGTCTGTTTCGGAAATGTCAACTGCCGGCACGAAAGTTTCCGCAGAAAGTGTTGTTGGCCAAATTCTCGGGAACTCCTCGAAGAACCTGTCGATGACCTTTTGCATTTCCTCGAAAGGTCTGTAAATGTCAAGTTCCTCACTTTCTCTTCTTTTTTCAATGGCCATAAGACCACCTCCCGTTTATTTTAATTTTTCATTTATTTCCCTTGATATTCGGCGTTAACGGTATCATCGTTCGTCGACGAAGAATTGTTCGATCCGTTACCGCTCGCTGCGCTCTGATAAAGTTTTTGACCTATAGTCTGCGACTTCTTCTGCAAATCGTCCATGAGAACCTTTATGCGCGCGTAATCGTTCTTTTCTATTGCATCCTTGAGATCCTTTATAAGGCTCTCGGTTTCGCTCCTCAAGGATGGGTCTATCTTCGTTCCCTGCTCGTTGAGCAATTTTTCCATCTGGTAGACAAGGGAATCGGCCTGGTTTTTCATCTCAACCTGTTGCTTGCGTTTTGCGTCTTCTTCTTGGTATTTCTTGGCTTCTTCGACCATCTTTTTTATCTCTTCTTCCGAAAGGTTCGAACTTCCCCTTATCACAATGGATTGTTCCTTGCCTGTCGCTTTATCCTTTGCAGAAACGTGGACGATGCCTTCCGAATCTATGTCAAAGGTAACTTCGATTTGTGGAATTCCCCTTGGCGCCGGTGGAATGCCGGTAAGCGTAAACCTTCCAAGAGATTTGTTATCACTCGCAAGTTCACGCTCCCCCTGAAGAACATTTATTTCAACCTCTGTCTGGCCATCTTCGGCAGTCGTGAAAACTTCAGACTTTTTCGTTGGTATCGTCGTGTTTCTCGGTATTATCTTGTGCATAAGGCCACCTTTAACTTCGACACCGAGAGAAAGCGGGGTCACATCGACAAGTACAACCTCTCTTTTCGTCTCGCCGGCAAGAATTGAAGCCTCGATCGCTGCACCTATTGCAACGGCTTCGTCAGGATTGACGGCCTTGGAAGGCTCTTTATGGAAAATATTCTTCAAGAATTCCTGGACTATTGGCATTCTTGTTGGTCCACCGACGAGCAAGATTTCTCCGATATCTTCGACCGCTATCTTTGCATCGCTTAAGACCGTTTCTATAGGTTCTCTCATTTTTTCAACTATATCGCGTATCAAACTCTCCAATTTGGCTCTCGTTAAAGAGGTCTGAAGATGCTTTGGCCCATTCGCATCTGCCGTTATATAAGGAAGATTTATCTCTGTCTCCATCTTCGTTGTGAGTTCTATCTTCGCCCTTTCGGCCGCGTCCTTCAATCTTTGCATTGCTTGTTTATCGCCGCTCAGATCGACTCCGGTCTCCTTTTTGAAATTATCGATAAGCCAGTCAATGATCCTTTGATCGAAGTCATCTCCTCCGAGATGGTTGTTTCCGCTTGTAGCCTTAACCTCTATGACGCCACCGCCTATTTCGAGCAAGGAAACATCAAAGGTTCCTCCACCCAAGTCGCAAACTATGACCATCTCATCCTTGCTCTTGTCTATACCATATCCCAAAGCGGCCGCCGTCGGTTCATTTATGATTCTCATAACTTCAAGCCCTGCTATACGTCCAGCGTCCTTCGTAGCCTGACGCTGGGCATCTTCGAAGTATGCCGGAACTGTTATGACGGCTTTTGTTATCTTGCCTCCCAAAAAGGCTTCGGCATCATTCTTCAATTTTCTGAGTATAAAAGCGCTTATTTCCTGAGGAGTGTATTCTTTGTTGTCTATTTTGATCCTCGTATTTGTTCCCATTTGACGCTTTATAGATCTTATTGTTCTTTCGGCGTTGAGTATTGCCTGCCTTTTTGCCGGCTCACCCACCAAAATCTCCCCTGTTTTCGTAAAAGCCACCACAGAAGGAGTAAGTCTCGAACCCTCGGCATTTGGTATAACTTCGGGTTTTCCGTTTCTAACAACCGCTATTTCTGAGTTAGTCGTTCCGAGGTCTATTCCAACCACATATTCTCTTTCAGCCATTCATGTCACCTCCATAATTTCAATTCAAATTATAATCAACTTTTTGGGCCTTGTCAAGAGTCTTTCTTGAATTTCTATAAAATTTTTGTTCCTTATTTTTACTGCTATTTATTGATATAAATTTATAATTTACTAAAATATTAAGCAATCTTAATCATTGACTGATAAAAATCTACTTTTTCGTTTGTGAGATCGGTAACAAATTATTCCCACATAAAGGTGAAAAAATTCACATCACAAAAAAGAATCTTTAACCACAATACTATAAAATGAGAATGGAGGTGAAAATATGCCAGTAATGAAATTTTCTGTGAGTGGAAAGTGTGAAAATCCAACAAAATTGGTTGTTAACGCGGGCAAATTCAAGATCGTAATCGACGAGCCACCGAACCTTGGGGGAACGGACCAAGGCCCCAATCCCGTTGAGTATGTTTTGGCCGCTCTTGGTGGATGTATAAACGTCGTGGGTCATCTCGTGGCAAAAGAGATGGGAATAGAATTAAAAGGACTTGAAATGACAATAGAAGGAGATCTCGATCCCTCCAAATTCATGGGTAAACCTACAAATGAAAGAACAGGATACAAAGAAATAAGGGTAAATCTCAAGCCAGTCACCAATGCGGACAATGCAACGCTCGAAAAATGGATCAAGGCTGTCGAAGAGAGATGCCCCGTAAGCGATAACCTCAGAAATCCAACTCCTGTAAAGATAAATATTTCCAAATAAGGCCGCGAAAGCGGCCTTTTCGATCTATATCCTTAATGATTTCTTCAAAGAGAATATAAAATAAAGACAAATCTTAAATGTATACTTGAATAAACGATCCAAAACGGAAGGTGATTTGATGAAATTTAAAAATGTTCTAAATAACCCAAGGATCGCCTCTCAATTTGATCTGCTCAAAATGATAAGACTAAAAAATAACGAAGCACAGGTTGAATTCGTTAAACGTTCCCTCGAAGGGTGTGCGGATCAAAAAGTAGAACAGGAAAATGGAAAATCCTCTAATTGAATTTAGAAATTTTTCCTTAAATCTTGATGGCAAACAATTACTTGACGACATATCTTTAAAAGTTGAAGAAAAAAGTGTTCTTTTGATTTATGGACCCAGAAGTTCGGGTAAATCTGCACTGCTTAGAAGTATCGTACACCTTAATGAAGAATTGTTCGACAGAATAGAGTTCAAAGGAGACATATTTTTTCACGGTCAGAGCATAATCAACGCGGATAGAAAATCTTTAAGACGTAAAATTGCCTACATAGATACATCCTTCATTGAGACGCTTTCCCCCCTTACCGTCAACCAGATAATCACCCTTGTAAAGGGACGAAATGTTGATCTTTATTCCGATGAAATGATTGGCCTGCTAAAAAGATTGGGACTTATAAATATCTTGAAGGAAGGACTTCATACCTACGTTGAAGACCTTCATGGAAATGTGAGGGTCCTCTTTTTACTGCTACTTGCGATATTGAGAGAGCCAGAAATCATTTCTCTCGATTGTATAATAGATCATCTTGACGATGAAGCGGTTTTGAACATACAAAACATTGTGCTATCATTGAAGCAAAAGTACACGTTGATCCTTGCCACAAGAAAGTTGCCTCATTTTTTACCAATAGCCGATAAGATCATCGTGATGAAAGACGGAAAGATAAAATTCGAAGGCACGAAAAAAGAATTGGTTTTCGATTTGTAAAGAGGTTAAAATGAAATATCATATTTACACACTCGGGTGTAAATTTAATCTGTATGAAAGTGCCAGAATCTCCGAGATCCTTGACAGGGCTGGGTATCAAAAATCCGATCCTCAAGATTCTGATTTAATAATAATAAACAGTTGCGCAGTCACATCCGAAGCAAAAAGACAATCTCTTCAGATGGCAAGACATTTCAAAAGAATATCGCAGGCAAAGATAGTCTTTACAGGATGCGCTGTACACGACGACAAGATCGAAGATTTTGATCTTGTCCTCGGCAATGGAGAAAAGATGAGAATACTTGAATTTATGGATAAAGATGGAAAGATATGCGATAACGCCTATTTTTTAAATGATGATATGAATTACGAGATTGAAAAAATTCCCGAAAGAACGCGCGGATTTTTAAGCATCGAAAATGGATGTAACTGGGGATGCACCTACTGCGCCATACCTCATTTCAGAGGCACAAAGATAAGATCAAAACCGGTAAATACCGTCGTAGAAGAGGCCATAAGGATGGTAAGATCAGGAATAAAAGAGATAGTCATAAGCGGAATAAATATCGCCCTGTACAATGATAACGGTCTTGATCTTGGAAGGATACTTGATTTGATTTCCAAAATAGACGGTGATTTTAGAATAAGAATAGGATCTATAGATCCGGTCAATGCCATTAAAATCGCGTGGGTGTTTTCTGAGAATCAAAAGATGTGCCATCACATTCACCTTTCTCTTCAAAGTGGTTCAGACAAAGTGCTCAAAGATATGGGAAGACCTTACAGGGCAGAGGATGCCATCAGGTTAGCCGAAAAGATGAGAGAAATAGACAGATTTTTTGCTTTTTCCGCTGATGTTATATGTGGTTTCCCGACCGAGAATGAAAATGATTTTTTCGAAACGGTCAAACTTCTTAAAGAGATCGGAGTAATGAGAATTCACGCATTTCCATTTTCTCCAAGGCGTGGAACGAGGGCGACAAGTCTAAAAAATTCTATAGATGGCAAAGAAAAGAAGAGAAGGGTCAACATCTTAAGATCTCTTTCAAATGAACTTGAACATGATTTAAGAAGAAAGATAAAATCCAAACAGAAAATTCTTGTCGAAGAAAAATCTGGCAACCTCTGCAGCGGTTTTAGCGATTATTACCTTAAATATACCTTTAAAGATTCTGAATCTAAAATTGGAGATTTCGTTGAAATAGAGGAGGGGGATGTTTTTGAAGATATATCTTAATTCAAAGTGGTATGATGAGGATGTAAAAATAAGCGCCACAGATCGCGGATTCATGTACGGAGAGGGAATCTACGAATCTTTGAGAACGTACAACGGTTCTCTTTTTGCGCCTTTAAAACATTTTGAAAGATTCAAGAGATCCGCTCAATTGTTAGGGATAAACTGTAAAATGAATTTTGAAGAGTTCAAATCAATTCTTCTCGAAGGGATAAAAGATGAAAAAGAGGATTGTACAATACGTGTTATGCTCACAACGGGAAATGGAAAAGAACCTCTTTTTATCTTATATATCATGAAATTGCAAGCTCCATCCGAAGACCTGTACAATTATGGCGTGGATGTTGGCATATCAAAAATAAGAAAAATAGATGAATCCGCCCTCCCAAACCTTCTAAAGACTACTTCGCATGCGAATTTGATGATTGCAAAAAGAGAAAAGGAAAGCTTTTACGAGGTATTGATGCTCAACAGCCGTGGATACGTGGCAGAAGGAATAATGAGCAATATCTTTCTTGTAGAGAATAATGTGCTCGTAACACCATCTATAGAGACCGGAATCTTAGACGGGATAACAAGAGAAATAGTCATCGATCTCGCCAAGTCTCTCGAAATACAGGTTGCAGAGAGACTGGTAAATGTCGATGAACTTTTCAACTGTTCTGAAGCCTTTTTGACTCGAACGAGCGCCGGAATAATTCCCATAAGAAAGATAGAAAATCGTACGCTCTTTGGAGGAGAGCCGGGTAGCATAACACAAATCTTGATGGAAAATTTTAAACCTTACATATTCCACAGAGCCGATCTATGGTGACAGAAAAATAAATTTCTTGATTTGTCTGACCGAAAATAAGCAAAAATAAACCTTTAGAGACATTTAAAGGTTTTTATTATATCGTTCCTTTTGCTATTTCATTTTTGCTTCAATTTGTGTCATAATACATTAGAAGGTGATCCTGTGAAAAGCATGACCGGCTATGCCAAGGTAAGTAAAAATCTAAACGGAAATCTTTACACCGTGGAAATAAAGAGTGTAAATCACAAGTTCATAAATATATCCTTTCTGATTCCTTATCTTTTTTCAGCCTTCGAGCAGAGAGCATTACCCTTAATTCAGTCTAAGGTAAAAAGAGGGAATATATCTATAAGAGCCGATATAAGAGGAGAATTCGAAAGTGATTTAATAGTGCCCGATCTCGAACTTGCGAAATCTTACTTCAAAGCCTTCAAAGAAATAGAGAAAGAAATCGGAGTCCAGTTAAGGCTTGATCTTGGCCAGTTATTAGAGATAAAGGATATATTCAAGATGTCTCTTGATACTCAAAAAGAAGAGCAGATATGGAATGATTTTAGTCAGATACTCTCTGAAGCACTTGAAAATTACGACAAAAGCAGAAAAATAGAGGGAGAAAAATTAAAATCGTATTTTGAAGATCAGATAAATGAACTTGAAGAGATAGTCAAAGAGATGGAAAGTTATGAATCGGAAAATAGGGAAAAGTACAAAGAGATGCTTTTACAGAGTCTTCACGATAACTTTTCAGAAATAAAGATGGATCCCGAAAGAATAGAGCAAGAAGTTGTAATGACGATTCAAAGATCGGACATAGGAGAGGAAATATCGAGAATATTTGCACACATATCAAGATCAAAGGAACTTATGAATTCCGATCAGGATGTGGGAAGCGAACTTGATTTTGTATTTCAGGAAATAGGCAGAGAAGTTAACACTTTAAGCGTCAAATCCAAAATACCTGAAGTTTTGAATCTCGTGGTAAGGGCAAAGACTATCGTCAAAAAATTAAGAGAACAAGTCCAAAATATCGAATAGATACGGAGGGAGGAAGTATGTACGGACTTATAAACATAGGGTTTGGAAATGTTGTAATCGGAGATCGTGTCATAGTGATAGTTAACCCAGAGTCTGCTCCTTTAAAGCGTCTTAAGGATGGTGCTAAAGACGACGGCAAACTCATAGACGCCACATACGGAAGAAGAACGAGATCTATCCTTATAACAGACAGCAACCACGTCATTTTAAGCGCTATCCAGCCGGAAACGATATCCGAAAGATTCCAGGCTTCATTTAGAGAGATGAAAGAAATAACCGAAAAAGCGCCGGAAAAAGTGCCCGAAAGCAAAACCAAAACTAAAGCGAAATCATGAGAGGCCTGATTTTCGTGATGAGCGGCCCTTCGGGGGCCGGTAAAACTACAATCGTTAAAATGGCACTTCCAGAAATAGAAGGAATAGAATTTTCCGTCTCATACACGACAAGGCCCAAAAGAGAAAATGAAGTGGAAGGTGTCGATTATTTTTTTGTAGATGAAAAAACATTCAGAGAACTCATAAAAAAAGGAGAATTCCTTGAATGGGCCGAAGTTCACGGTCACCTTTACGGCACTTCGAAAAAATTCGTTGAAGAAAGACTTGAAAAGGGTAAAAATTTGCTTTTGGACGTAGACGTAAAGGGAGCCTTGAATATCAAAAAGATATACAAAGACGGCATATTTATCTTTGTAGCCCCGCCTTCTTTCAAAGAATTGAAGGAGAGACTTTTAAAAAGGCATACAGAAAGCAAAGACGATTTCGAAAAAAGAATAGAAGACGCAAAATTCGAACTTTCTCAAATATCTAAATTCGATTATCTTATAGTTAACAGGGAAATAAATACCGCTGTCAAAGAACTTGTATCGATAATCATCGCCGAACAATTGAAGGTCTCAAGGTTGAGTGAATTCATAGGAAAGTATAATTTTGTAAAGGGATGATAAAATGAAAGATGGTATTTATGAAACGCTTATGAATAGATACGGAAACAAATATGCCATATCCATGGCTGTGGCAAAAAGGGCAGAATCTTTGAACGAACTTTCAAAGCCACTTATAAAGATCGATGAATCAAATCTCGTAACGATCGCTCTTCAGGAAATGGCGGCTGGATACGTTGAGATAAAGAATTCAGAAATGTTAAAAGCGCTTACCGCGAATGTCAAAACTTCAAAGAGAAGATGAAGGTCCTTCTTGCCATAACCGGCGGGATAGCGGCATACAAGGCCGTTGATCTTGCGAGTATTCTGAGAAAGAGAAAAGACGAATTGAAAATAATAATGACAGAAAATGCCATGAGATTTGTTTCTCCCCTTACATTTGCCGCCGTTGGCAATGCAGAGGTCTACACGGACGAATTCGAATACAAGGGCTTAATTTCCCATACAGGACTTTCTTCCTGGGCCGATCTTATGATTATAGCGCCTGCAACTGCAAATACAATGGCAAAAATAGCAAACGGAATGGCAGACAACATAGTGACCGCGAGCGCCCTTGCCTTTAAGGGGCCGAAAATTTTGGTGCCTGCGATGAATGTAAGAATGTATGAAAATCAGGTAACCAAGGATAACCTTGAAAAATTATCCAAATACGGATGGAAAATAATAGAGCCCGAAATCGGCCACCTTGCCGATGGAGAAGAAGGGAAGGGAAGATATCCTGACAACACAAGGATAATCTTCGAAATGGAAAGCCTTCTTACAAAAAAAGACATGAATAATTTGAAAGTGCTTGTTACCGCGGGCCCAACTCGTGAGGCAATAGATCCTGTCAGATACATATCGAACAGATCCTCTGGAAAGATGGGATATGAAATAGCGAAAGCGGCCGTTTTGAGAGGCGCCGAGGTGCATCTTGTCAGCGGGCCTGTGAACATTCAATCGCCTTTTAATGTCAAAAGATACGATGTTGAAAGTACACAAGAGATGGCTCAAAAGGTTTTAGACATTTTAAATCAGGTTGATATCGTTATAATGACAGCCGCCGTCGCCGATTACAAACCGATGGAGACGGCATCTCAAAAGATAAAAAAGGGCCTCTCCTTGGACTTAAAACTCGTAAAAACAACGGATATACTTTCCGAGATTGCAAAGGTTAAAGGTCAGAATCAATTTGTAGTTGGATTCGCCGCCGAGACTCAAAATCTTCTTGAAAATGCTAAACAAAAATTCGAGTCGAAATCTCTCGACATGATAGTTGCAAATGACGTTTCGAGAAAGGACATAGGTTTTGAATCTGATTACAACGAAGTTACCGTCATAACTAAAAGCGGAATTGTGCATCTTGAACGAATGACTAAAAAAGAAATTGCAAATTCATTGCTTGACATTCTTCTAAAAGAAGTTGTAAGGAAAAATTAAATTCAAATACTCGATAAATATAGTATTATATTGATACCCGTTTAGGGTAATTTGGAGGTGGATTATGGCAGCATTACTTTCAGAAGAGGACAGGAAATATCTTGTCGATCTATTTGAGAAGGAGTTAAAGGGAGAGGTTAAAATACTCTTTTTTGGCAGCAAAAGAAAGGAAGAGTGCGAATATTGCGATCTTACAGAACAGATTCTCCAAGAACTGGCCGAGACGAATAACAAGATCACGATAGAAACGCACGATTTCGATGAAACAGATCTGGTAAAGAAATACAACATTGAAATGGTTCCTGCCATTTTGATGTTAGATTCAGAAGGCAATGATATGAGAATAAGATACTACGGAATACCATCTGGGTACGAATTCTCATCCCTTATAGAAGATGTCATTGCAACTTCTAAAAAAGGAGAGGTTGATCTTTCCGCTTCAACTGTGAAAAAACTTGAAGAGATTAAATCTCCTCTGAAATTGCAGGTCTTTGTGACACCAACATGTCCGTATTGCCCGAGAGCGGTCTTGATGGCCCATAAACTTGCGATGAAGTCACCTAACATAATTGGAGAGATGATAGAGGCCAATGAATTTCCGGATCTTTCAATGCAGTACAACGTTTCCTCTGTTCCTCACATAATAATAAATGAAGGAGAAGGAGAATTCGTTGGTGCGCTTCCTGAGGACGCTTTTGTGGAACAGATAATGAGTGTTGTAAAAGGAGTTTGATATCATGCCTCTTTTCAACCTCTCAAACGTTTCGAAGCCAAAAGAAACGAATTACGACGTCGCAATAATAGGAGCAGGTCCAGGAGGGTTGGCAAGCGCGATATACGCGGGCCGTGCAGGTTTAAAAACGATAGTCTTTGAAAAGTCGACAGAAGGTGGCCAGATACTTTTAACTGATATGATAGAAGATTATCCCGGTTTCGTTTCTATAAGCGGAAATGCACTGGCCGAGAACTTTCTAAATCATGCCAAGACCTTTGGAGCGAATTTCACAAATGAAGAGATAATAGAGGCCGATTTAGTTTCAAAGATCAAGAGGTTGAAAACGGATCTTGGAAATGAATACACGGCGAAAACCGTGGTAATTGCGACAGGAAGTAATCCCAGAAAACTTGGCGTTCCTGGCGAAGAAGAGTTCATGAACAGGGGAGTTTCTTACTGTGCGGTTTGCGATGGAAGCTTTTTCAAAGACAAAAGAGTTGTGGTCATCGGTGGAGGCGATAGCGCTGTAGAAGAAGGTCTTTACATGACTAAAATCGCAAAAGAGGTAACCCTAATCCACAGAAGAGACAAACTGAGAGCGCAAAAAATAGCCCAGGAAAGAGCCTTTAAATCGAAGATGAAATTCATCTGGGACAGTGTCGTGACAGAGATAGGCGGTTCTAAGAGTGTCGAGTACGTGATGATAAAAAACTTGAAAACAAATGAAATGACAAAATATCCTACAGATGGCGTCTTCATATACGTGGGTTTGATTCCGAACACGCAAATATTCAAAGATCAGGTAAAGACAGACGAAAATGGCTTTATACTCACAGATGAACATATGGAGACAAATCTTGAAGGCGTGTATGCGGTGGGAGATGTCAGAAAAACACCGTTAAGACAAATTGTAACTGCCGCATCGGATGGAGCAATAGCCGTAATAGATATGACAAAATATTTTGATTAAAATATGTAAAAAGACCGCGAAAGCGGTCTTTTTTGTTGATCTTTTATCCTCTAATATGATATACTCTTTCAAGATATCGCCTCTATAGTTCAATGGATAGAACGGTGGATTCCTAATCCGCAAATGCAGGTTCGATTCCTGCTAGGGGCACCAGATTTATATACGTAATTGTACTTGGTAACAGTATCATGAACGGGCACCTATAAATACTCCCTTATGGGGCATATAGCGCATAGCGTATGGCAAAAAGGGATTAGAGATTAGTCATTATTATTTGTTATTTTTCTACAATCTTGATGTACCCTTTCGGATAGACGATTATCTTTTCTATCAAAGCCTTTACCAATTTCTCGTGAGATTCTGGATTATCAAGCATATCTTTAAGTTGCATCCAGTGGGCTCTCAAATCTTCAGGTTTGACAAAATTTTCTGAATTAGTCGCCAACTTAATCAATTCTTCTTTTATGCGTTCTCTGTCAGTTTCAAGAAGCTTTATCCGCTTTGATAATTCTTCGTTTAAAAGTCCGGCAAGAATAGCTTGCGTGGCATTTTGGATTTTTATCTCCAAATCTGCTAATGCACTTTGCAATTGACTGATCTTTTGTGCTTTGATTTTGTCTTTTTGCAGCAGTTGCTGATTGTATTCCTGGGCCATTTTTTCAAAATCCATTTCTGAAACCCCGATCATTATTTCATTCTTTATATAACCAAGAACAAAGTCCTCTGCCTTTTTCTTTGCTATCGCAAGGTAATGAGTATCGCGTCCATTGGCATAATTTTGGCATATATATCGGTTAGCACTTGTGATCATCTTGGATCCGCATATACCACAAAAGATTATATTCTTCAAAATAAAAGTATTCTTTTTTTCTCTCGAAATAGTTTTATGATGTGCATTAACCTTCTGCCATAATTCCTTCGAAACTATAGCGGGAATGGAACCTTCGACAATGATTGTATCTTCACGATGAAGATGAGGTTTTCCCTTGGCCCCAACCATATAGGCATTCGCACCGTAATATCTTGGATTTCTGAGCAAATCCGAAATAGTGGCTGGTTTCCATTCTGTCCCGTTTCTTGTTCTCAAACCTTCTTGATTTAACTGAAGGGCTATCTTTCTGTAAGATAACCCACTGGCACTCATTTCAAAAATTCTTCTCACTATAGCAGATTCTTTCTCATTAAGAGTAAGTTGCTTTCTTTTTCTTCCCTCGGAGTCTTTTATCTCAACCAAAGAAAAACCATATGCTGGATTGCCGCCCATCCAGAATCCTCTTTTTGCGACGGCAATACTTTTTCTCATAATTTCACTGCGCAAATTGTCTCTATAAAAAGAATTTATGTCTGAGAGTATCCATCTCATTAACTTCCCACTCGGAGAAGAAACATCAACGCCTTCCGTCGCAGACAAAACAAGGACACCTTTTTCTTCAAGCCTGCGGGTTATTATTCTGTCTTCGACATCATTTCTGAAAAAACGGTCAAACTTGTCAACTACGATCAAATCATATTTGCCGTTTAAAGCATTTTCTATCATTTTCGAGAAATTTGTACGCTCTACCTTTGATCCAGACTCTTTATCTGAGAAAATGTCAACGACCTCTATATCATGAGATTCACAAAATTTTTTAACGGAGTCAATTTGTGTTTCAATCGAGGTTTCACTTTGCTGAGTTGTTGATACCCTTGCGTAGATAGCTGCACGTTTCATAAATCACGCCTTAGTTGTGTTATTAAGAGTTTCTTCAGTAGGCCAGAAAACGTTCCATGCAAAAACACGCCCTATAATGTGAGAATTTATATCTTCTTTTTCAATGACAATTGGTAATTCTCCTTGGACAAAAGAAATTAAAAAAATCCTCCCTGTTTCTACATCTTTTAAAACCTCTCTAACAGATAATTTATTTTCTACAATAATTAAGACAAAGATGCCTGAATACAATTTGTTTTTGCCTTTTTCGTCTATCCATATAATACCGCCTTCACTATTTTTACTTAGGAAAAAAACAGGATAATCTTCAAGATGTATTCTTATCCCATAATCTGCAGGAAATCTTTTATTTAATGTCCCATACTCAACAATAGGGAATTGTTTTGGGAAATTTGAAATATCAACTTTGTCTTGACATTCGTAAATAGGTAGAAGTTTTAGATATGAAGGTAATAACTCAGATCCCGGTTCTTGAAGTATTGGAATATCTGTCAATCCGAGTAAATAATCTACTGATACTTTTAATGCTTTTGATATTGAGAGGAGAATTTCAGCACTTGGTATCTGATCGCCTTTTTCATAATAATAAAGCGCACTCGTAGATATATTGGCTTTTGTTGCCAACTTTTGTCTGCTTAAACCTGTCTTTTCTCTTGCCTCTTTTAACCTTTTTGATAATGATTCTTTGAATTCTGTATTCACAATTATTATCATATCACCAATTAAATTCTAACACAATATCATATTTATGATTCTGGATATTGACAATGTATCTTTTTTATGATATCATATAAATCAATATAATAATTTTAATGATTCATAAATAGGAGGTGTTTCAAATGAAAGTACTTGTTTTGCAAAGCAAAAATTCTTGGAAAGGTTCGAAAAGTAAAATAAGGAGGTATTGCTATGACCCCGACACAGATTAAAAATATCGCAAAGTTGATCTCTGAAGATCCAAAGTTGGTGGCGATATTAACAAAAAGCGGAAATACTCCTTCTGAATCAAAAGCAGAGGAAAGTTCCAAAGTACCATCATTAAATCAGGGTGAATAAAGCGGCATGAATAAGAATTTGAACATGTGGGATATAAGCGAGAAATTCTGGAAAGAACAAGAAAGGGCTCCTTTCTCAAATAATGCCGGAATGCTTTACATGCTTCTTATAAGAGAAGCAGGCAGAAATTTTTGGAGGGGCCCTTTAATTCTTTCATGGAATTACTTGCAAAACGTCTTGGGGTGTTCTCGAGATACCTTGAGCCGTGCTATAAGCGATCTCACATCAAGACAAATGATCGAATACAAAAAAGGCAAATCACACTCAAAATCTTCATTCTGGTTTTGTGAAATTCGGTCTGATTTACAGTTTGAAAATCAAACCATAAATCAAACCGAAGATCAAACTGAAGTTCAAACCGAAGATCAAGAAAAAGAAAGAACCAAAGAAAAAGAAAACAGCAAAACAACCGAAAAGCCTTACAGCAGTATTATTCAAGCCTTCAATCAAATTTGCAAATCCTATCCGCCGGTGAAAGCCATAACCCAATCGATGGCAAATCGTATCGATGAGATTCTGAAAACAGAAAATATCAAGTCATTTCAACTCGCATTTGAGAAAATGGAATCATCAAAATTTCTGAAGGGTTATAACCGTTCAGGTTGGAAGGCGACATTTGATTGGCTCATTCGAAATCATGAAAATTTTTCCAAAGTTATTGAAGGGAGGTATGACGATAATGGACCAATTTTCGATAATACAATCGATGCAATCAAAGGCCCTTCATTCGATCAAAGTCCAGATCTTTCAAGTATCGAAGTCTGATGAGGCATTCTATTCATGCCAGAAAAATTGCCACGCTCCTCAAAACTGCCCTTATAAAGGCATAATAAGTTACAAACTCACAGACGAAGGGTTGAGATTTTATGAGTTGACAGATGAACTTTCAAAAAACATGGTCTTTGCTCTTGAATGCCCGCTTTATAAATCATTCTATATTAAAGAGGAAAGGAGTATCCGCGCTAAAGAGATCCTTGGTTACCTTTTCGATCACTCTTTCGAAAACTTTTCACCTCAATTTAATCCCAAAGCCTTCGAAATCGCTAAAGAATATGTATCCCACAAAGCATGGGAAAATGGTAGTTGGTTAATCTTTCATGGTGCTTACGGAGTCGGTAAAACTCATTTACTGTCTGCGATTATAAAAGAGGCTATCATATCTTTTGGAACAAAGGCAAAATTCTTAAATCTTGCAAAAGTATCGACCTTGGGTTTCGAAGAAGCGAAAGAAGAATTACGCAATTTGAGTGATTATGAACTGATAGCCCTTGATGACATTGGAATTGAGATCTCACAAAATTGGCTGATTCCCTATATTTTTAAGATTTTCGATGATTTTAATATGAAAGGAGGCATCATTATGAGTACAAATCTATCACTTAAAGCTTTACAAAATCTACTTGGAGACAGGATCTCAGATCGCATTGCAGAAAACGCAATAGCAATTGAAATGAAAGGACAAAGCATGAGGCAAAATCTAAGAAATAACAAGATTTCATGGATAAAAAAAGGAGATGATTTAAAATGACCAAAGCAGAAATAATTTCCAAAAAATTTTACGATCTCGATAAGGTAAACAAATTTCCTTATCTCACAAAACAATTCTTTGAATTATTGATTAGAATTTACAAGGAAAATGGAGAACCTGATCAATTTGCGCTTTCAACCGGAGTACTTTGCCGTTCTTTGAATTCTTCTGAAAAAGTCATTATCGATGCCAGAAAAAAATTAGAAGAGGTCGGTATTATCATCTATAAAAATTCTGGAACAAGAAGTCCCGGAATTTATAAATTTGCCGAAGTTAAAAATACCGGTAATCTTTATAATAACAATTCTCTTAATGCCGTGCCTATTTTAAAAAATTACAGTCCAAATCTCCCTTACATATATACCATTGCCGGTCAACCTGAAATTTATTATCCATTCGTAAGTAATTATAGTAATCAAAGTAATCAAGGTAATCAATACAATTTTGACTTTAGCTTTCTAAAAAACGTAGACGAAATAACCTTGTTAGTCTTACTCCCTATTTTAGGAATAGGAATAGGAGCATTGAACGAACTTTTTAAGAAAAAAATTGACCCTGACGAATTATCAAAATACATTGCTATAGGAGGAATAACAGGAATTATTATAGACATCATTATTTATGTTTTATGCCCCAGTAATATGTTTAAACAGTCAAATACTTCAAGTGAACAACAAAAATTAAGCCAATCTGCTAATACTTCAGATCAACAAACAAAACCTGCTTTATAAGCACAAAGTTCGAAGTATTGATCAACTCTGAAGAAATGATAAAATTTGCAGACAATTGCGATTCCTAATTCCGGCCTAAAGCCGG